>Ga0080013_1000317_pt1 | contig 37411 bp, 63 predicted proteins | sample ETNvirenome_6_85_FD_69236 | JGI IMG/M metagenome (GOLD analysis project Ga0080013, IMG submission 69236) | Marine viral communities from the Pacific Ocean - ETNP_6_85 (SPADES assembly) (version 2) | ecosystem: Environmental > Aquatic > Marine > Oceanic | place: Pacific Ocean | collected 2013-06-19
TCTAATAATTCAAAACACGGTATCATTAATTTCGTTCTAATATATTCTAATGTTTCGTTATCTACTTCTGGTTGAATATACTTTAATGGTTGCATATCATATCGCGGTTGTTTGGGTGGATATAACAACCAAAAATTGTTCTGTTGGATTATTAATGGATCGGTATATACCGTTTCAGTCCATTCCCCTTCTCGTAGATATAGTTCTCGTGCTTTATCTTCTGACATCATTTCATTACCAACTATTGCATTTTTATGAAAAAATTCTGTTAATAACGGATCAAAAATTTCTCCCGATGCTTTGTCTGGTTCTCTTTTTAAGTAACTGCCAAATGCTCGCCTACGCATGACACATTCAACAGGAATCATTTTACATTTTTTTGCAATAAATGATGTTTCATCATTTCGTATTTCATACGCTACTGGTACACCTGCTTGTTTTAAATGAAACATTACATTACAATTTTGTGTTGTTTTATCTTGTGCTACAGGCAAATCTGCTTGTATAGCGGCATCGTTTGCTGTAAGAGAATCCTTGGTTGTAATTCGTACTAATGTCGGATCATCTAACACTTCTATTCGTTTTGTTTTTCCTTCTATCATACTTTATCCATAAATTTGATTTTGTTGATTGTTTACCATAACAAAGGTTGCACATTTTGGTATATCTTTAATTCTTCGAGCACCAATCATAGTACATGCACTTCTAAGTCCGCCTAAAATATTTTTTATTGTGCTACGAACAGGTCCTCTTGATTCTATTATAACTCGTTTACCTTCTGTACTTGTGTAACCGTCTTTTCTTGCACCATGTACTTCTTTAGCACGATCTGAACTCATTCCATAAAATTCATATTTACCATCTATTAATTCTGTTTCACATTCGTCATAAAATGCTAACATGCCGCCTAACATAACAAAGTCTGCTCCTGCACCAAATGCTTTTGTTATGTCACCAGGTACAGTACATCCTCCGTCAGCAATTACATGTCCACCTAATCCGTGTGCGGCATCTGCACATTCCATTACCCCACTTACTTGTGGCATACCAACTCCTGTTTGTTCTCGTGTTGTACATACACTACCAGGACCTATACCACATTTAACTATATCTGCTCCGGAAATACATAACTGCTCCGTCATTTCTGCGGTAATAACATTACCAGCTATTAGAATTTTGTCTGGAAAATCATCACGTACACGTTTAACAAAATCTGAGAAGTTCTGTTGATATCCATTGGCTACATCAATACAGATAAACTTAACTTCAGGCCATTCGGTTAATACCGCTTTTGCAGTTGTATAATCTTCGGCATTATCTTCCCACATAGCATTAGTACCTGTACTAACTATTACATTATTTAAACGTAATCCTTTGTCTACTGCTTCTTTCCAATTATTAAATGTATATTGCTTTCTAATTGTGGTAAGCATATTAAATTCTTGCAGTACCATTGCCATAGAAAACGTACCTACACCATCCATATTAGATGACATAATAGGGGTACCTGCCCAAGTTTGAGCAGACTCATCCCAATGCCTAAACGTAAACTCTCTTTCTAAGTTTACACTTCGTCTACTGGATATTGTAGAACGTTTGGGTTGAAGCAATACATCACTGTAATCTAATTTTATTTCTGTATCAACTCTCATATTATTTTGTGAAAACGTAAATACCTTCGTATTTTTCTGTTTTGCCTTCTTTGCGGAAGTTACCAACACCAGGCCGGGTTATTAGTAACATCTTAATTAATTTATTGTAATTAAAACCTATTTTTTTGGCAGTTGCAATCCACCGATCTACTATTTTAAATTCTTCTTTTGGGGTTTTGTAATTTGCTATATTAGTTGCAAATACCCCATCTGTATTTAACCCATTATAAATATTTTGCATTGTTGGTTCAACATACCCCTCAAACCATTCGTCTAATGTATTGTATTTTACCATACATTGTGTGGATTCGTCACAATACTTTTCTAAATTAAAATACGGAGGACTACTAAATGCCAAATCTATATTTTGTGGTTTGTATTCTTCACTAACTGTACAATTTATTTCTATATTGCTACGCAAAAAATTAGAAAGATGCTTTAAATATTTTACAGTTTCTGTATTTGGTTCTACACAAATATATTCGTATTGCATTCTACTTATGCATGTACCTAACATTCGACCACCATACCCTGCACTATAATCATATACTTTGCCATTAAAAATAGGACAAAGTTCTTCTACAATGCTTCGTGCATTAAATGCTTTAAAATTCTGTATATTTTCGCCTGTTACTAGTTCTAATGCTCTACGTATTGCAGTAGGTTTAACTAAATTGTTGCCTGTTCTATGTTCAAAACAAATTTTTATTGCACGTTTTAATTTAGTGTTGTTATAAAATCTATCTTTTAAACTATTACTACCTCTGCCTTTAGGTTCAGCAGTCATCATATTAGGAAACAAAAATCGTATCAAATCTTGTCCTTTATTATTTCCTAATCCTAATATGTTATCTTTAATTCGATTAGGTATACTTAATCGAAGTTCTCTTATTTTATTTTCTATACCTTTTTGACTAAAGTATGTTATAGGTACTATGTTAATTGATCTATATATATTAAATATTTCTTCTGTTACTTTTTCAGGATCTTTATTGTATCGTTCATTAGTAAAGAGTTTTAAATCTTCAAAAACATCTTCATATCCTGTAAACTCAAGTAGGTTATTTTTATTTGTAATCTCCCACATTTCGTATAATTTTACCAGCCCTTCCATTGGTAGTTATCTATTAAAGATTTGTCTATTGCTTGTTTAAGATATGGGACACCTGAGGTGCCACCAGTACCTTTATCATTTCCTATAATTCGTTCTACTGTTTTCATGTGTGAAAATTGCCATTTTTTAAATATTGTTTCTATATCTGATAGTTGGTGTTTATATTTGAAATTCCATCGTTGCATTAATTTTGTTAATAATACTTCTACTTTTTTATATTGTTCTGATTGCATACCTGAAGCAGACCCTAATTTATCTCTAAAACAATTATATTCTTTTGGAGTCATTGTTGCAATTATATTCCATAAACTGTTTAAATGTTCAAATATTTTTACTATACGTTGTAATTGAATTGTTGGATTATATGTTGGTTGGTCGGGCGTGTCAATTAAACAATTACTACTATATTTATGGTAGGGATGACTGGATTCGAACCAGTGACCTCTTGCTCCCAAAGCAAGCGTTCTTCCGGGCTGAACTACACCCCTGTTGGATGGAGCTGACGGAGGGAGTCGAACCCCCGACCTGAGGTTTACAAAACCCCTGCTCTGGCCAACTGAGCTACGTCAGCTTGTATAACTGGAGGATTTTTTATTATCAAATTCAACAGTATATTTCTTTGGCTTATTAGCTTTTGCCTCTTTAACCTTACTGTCAAATTCGGGATTGTGCCATCGCTCATGCCAATCGCAATCAGAAGTTGAAACTTCAACATAAGTACCATCGGGTAATTTTTCGCCTATTTTTTTACCACCATGTTGATGTTTCTTTTTTTCAATCCGTCGACGTTCTGCATTTTCTTGAGAAATCATATGTCGATATTGGGGCGAACGTTCTAACGCTTCGTCTTTTGTAGTATATTTTGACATTAGTGGGACCTCGCAAATTCAAGTTTTTTTAAACGATATGCTGTATCTTCAACAACTTCTTGCCATTTATAATATTCATGTGCTGTTCTGGCATGGTTAACTTTCCAAAATGCCTCACGAAGTCTTCTAATCAATTCTTTTTTCATCTTTAGTCTCTGTAATAATATTATCAATATCACCCATTGAAATAATTTTTTGAGCATGTTCAACTTCATAATCAATTATTTCATAGTCGAGTTCTTGTCTAGCATCTTTATACAATAACTTTCGTAAATAATCAGTTGCTTCGATTAATGTATCAAAATCTGATCGTCGAGAACGTATTGTTCTACTTTCAATATTTTCAGTAAGAAGGACTAGTCTATACATATAAAAACTCTATAAAATATTTATATTAAATGAATCAGCACCGTGTTTATATTATAACATATGTTTAACCTGAAAGTCAAGTTAAATATTTTTCAATCATTTGCTTTCTGCCATGATATCTATGAAGTCTGTCTAAGACATCATCTAGCTCGTCTTCTTCAGTTATACTATATTCGTTTTCTAGGTAAGGATTTTCGTATTTTTCTTTTGCAATTTCTGTTAATTGCTGTATTTTTAAAATTATACTTTTTAAATATTTTTCCATGTTAATCTGCTGATTTTGGGATTGCTTTGGAAACATCAAATGTGTAAAATTCAATTTGACCTAAAATACTTTTACTATTGGTGTCGTCGCCTTCGTCTACAAGCTCGCCTTGGATAATTTCTCCGGCTTGTTGTCGTCCGGACATTTCTTCTTGTTTATCATGATCAGATTCTGAATATGGAAATCTATATGCAATAGGTTCTTCATCATCTTGATAGGCAACCCAGTAAAATATCCAATCGGGTTCCTTAACTGCTGACGAAATAACTTGAAATTTTCCTTCTTTTACCTTATCTGTTGGATATCCTAACATACTTTGTACTGTAACATAAGTTGTTACAGTAAGGGCAAGAGTAGCAGGAATAACAATAAACATCCATATTTTATCTACACCATGTTGTATTAAATCCCATAAAAATATAGCAAGTAATACTATCCATGCTACTACTAAAAAACTAAACGTTACCATTATCCTTATCTCCTAAATTCATCTTCGTACCTACCAGCAGGTCCAAGGTTATCATTGCCTGGTGGATTATCATAACGATTAACATCTTCTCTTTCTCCAACAAGGGACGTTCCAATTTGTTCATGTAACTCATAATCGAATCCTGCTGATCCATGAACTTCGTCGTCATCGGCTGGTTCATCACCTTGTATTTGTTCGCCCTCGCCTGTGGGGGGTGGTTGCATAGGGGTACTACCGGCGGAAGAAGTCATTGTGCCTCCTTGCTGTAGTTTTCCTGCGAATCTTTTTTTTCGATGATTCTTTGATGTTACAAACCCTTCAGGATTAACCGTAAACCTTATAACTGTTTCTTCGCTACCTCGAAGAGGCAAGGTAACAACACCAGTATGTACTTCGCCGTATGGATTAAGTTTTATTACTTTTGTTGTGACTTCAATTGGCCCTCCTTTTTTAGCATCGGCTTTCATAGAATATAAATGATTATTAACAATATATTCTCCAGGAATAATACCTCTAATTGTCATTACTTCTCGATTTAAATAAATTATTTTTGTTGTACCATCTGCTAATATTACTGTATCATTAGATATGCCTAGATCGTCTTTATCTAAATGTAATAAGCCGGCATGCATGTTAGGGAAACCAACTATGTTACCAACAGGATCAGACATCCATAAGTCTATGTCATAAGCGGATTGGTCATCCCATTCCATTATAATCATAAACTCGGCTTTTGCTTCAATTTCTGCATCTTTTTCAACGGGGTTAATCAAAATAAATGCAACTATGAACATGAATGCAAAGCCGATTAGTACGTTAAACAGCAAGTCGGTAAATGCTAAACTACTTTTATATTGAGATTTACTGTCCATTGGCTTGGTTCTCGTTTTCTACATTAACTAGTTGAATTTTTAATGTTAGAGAACAAATTAAGCCAACTAGTGTTGTATATAATGCAGTACTCATACCCAATGCCATTTTAGATAGGGCTGTTTGAATTGTTGCTGTATTTGCTAAGTCTATGTCTGCAAAGGCTCCGTTGAGCATTAATAAGAAACCGGTCACAGTTCCAATCATACCCAAAGCTAGGCACGTTTCAGAAATAAACCATCCTGTGGCGATATTTTGATATTGATATTCAGATTTGCTTGTACACCATCCTATCCAGGCTGATGTAAAAATAAAAACAGATAATATAAGAAAACTTATTTTAGTTTGATCACCTTCATATAAGTCTATGTGTAAATCAAAATATACTGCCACTCCTCCTGCAAGAATCGACATACAAAAAATAAGCCACCATCGTAATAGTGCTTTCAAACATTTACCTCCTAAACAGTTTCGACTAATTTATCTGTTAGTCCTTTATAATCGCCGACATGTTCGCCGTTTAGAATAATTTGGGGGAAATTTCGATAACCACCTATTTTCTGGTATAACTCTCTAGGGGTCAGATCGGTCCCAACTTCTTTTTCTTCGTAGACTATGCCGCGGCCCTTCAGTAATTCTTTTGCCTTATCGCACCATTCGCAGTCAGGGACTTTCACGTGGGTGTATACTATTGTTTCACTCATAACTATTTATCCATTTTTAAGTACTAATTGTTGTAATTCTGATGGCATATTATCCTTGTTTGCTACTGCAAGAACACCATCATATTCTATATCTCTAAGCTCAACACCATCAGATAATCGTTTTAATGATTTTGACCATCTTCCTGTGTCAACTAATGCATAGTCTCCTTCTTTTACCTCCGTGGCTTTAGGACCTACTGCTGTTACTTTAAACCATCGTGGTCTACCTTCTATTCCTACATCACTTTGTAGAATTACTCCTGCTTTTGTTGTTATTTCGCCTACGTCTAATATTACTCCGAAAATTTTATCTCGTAGTGGTTTTATTTTCATACTTCCTCTTCTTTTATTGACCCATCCGAAAATTCTATTTCTTCAACCATTGTTCCGTCTGGCTTTTCAATAGTTCGTCTATCGACAATTCCTGGCTCATCTATTCCTGTTCTTTTTGTTACTTTATTATATGTTTTTTTAACTTTACTTTGTGTGTTTTCTGTTTTTTTAGCAGGCACAGGTTCTTGTTTGATGCTTACTTTTTCACTAGCAGGTTTTGTTGCATCATAATATGCTTGTTGGACTTCTTCATTTTGTATAACAATTTCTCCACGTCGTCCAGATTTTAATACATCACCTCTTGCATTAACATCCATATTACCTACTGCAATTTCTTTTTCATTGGCAGAGGCAAGAGCGGCCATATTTAATACTTTACCTTTAGCGGTTACAACTTCTCTCATTTTAAAAACTCCTTTATATCTAAATTATACTTTAAGCTATTTACTTTATGAATACCTATTAAAAATAAAACGTAACTAGCAACAGAACTACCTCGGCCTACACCCCATACTATTTTATTTTTACGCATGATATCGACAAGGTAAATTAAAAATCGCAAAACATTCATCATTTTACGTTCTTCAAACATTGTCATTTCTATTGCAATTCGTTGTTTTTCGTCGTCTGTTTTTACTAAATTTTTAATAAATTCATATACATTTAATGTTTTATACACATCTGGCATGAACCAATTAGAAACGCATTTTATTACAAATTGTGCCTCTGTTAATTCTTTATTGTTTGCATATGTTATTTCATTTTTTTCTAAATCATATTCTTCTATATAATAATTATATTGTTCGGTGTTTTGTGTTTTTTCGGCTTTAACATGATCAAGAGTATGACCGCCATATATCAATTCAAACAAACCTTCTTCATTTAAAATAACTTGTCCAAATTTATCTTTGTACTTATCCAATATCAATGATGTCATCGAATGCTTTATCGTCAGTTGGTTTCTGTTGTTCTTTTGCTATTAATGTAGTTCGTCTTTCAATCACCATGTTTAACATCACATGCAAGTGTTCAACTACCTGCATATGAGCATTGGCTCTATATGCTGTATCTAATTTTTTAGATAATTCCTTATGTTTAGCTTCTAGTTCTTCTACTGTAAGACTAGATACATCAAAGAAAGGATTAAACGCTATTGCCATTTTTAGCCTTATATACTACTTCCATTTCTTCTTTCTTTTTCCATCCTGCGACTCCTAAGATGGCGGCAAAAGACATATGAAACATTCCGCCCATTTGCAATGTCATTGGTTCCCAACGAGTTGCTTCACATTTAACTCCGACCGGATACCGTTCTTTATCATTACAATGCTCTTCCATTTTAAGATTCCATATCAATGGCGCAACAAAAAAGTCAATTAAGCATATAAACAAATAAACTAAACCTGCCCAGTCTTTCCAATATTTGTTAATTGTTCTGTTTATATTCATTCTTTATCTGGACGAGTTATTTCAAATAAATTACACTCCCAACCTTTTCCATTAGTTGAACCACCTTCGTTATCTAATTCAGTTGGCTCGCCGGGTTTATCGTCAGGAAAAATATAACTAATGCTGTTTAAAAAATCACTGCCATCTAAATCAATTGTATTAAACACTAATCGTCTTTCGTCAAATTCGTGTCCTTCAGGAAGTTCAAATTCTGTCCAAATAAATTGGCCTTTCTCACTTGCATATGCAGTAAAATAATGTCCTGTATCATAACAGTAATTATTTCCTTCACTGGTATAACATTCTCGTTCTTCACGAATCATTTCGTCTTCTAGCCAATAGCCTTCGCCTATATCATTGAATGCATCATCCTCGGCATCTTCGTATTTGTCTCTAATCTCATATGCATTATCATATGATACAGTTTCGCCATTTGGGAGGTCAATAGAAATCCAAGCACTTTCTAAATCACAACCATAAATATGATCAATATTATCACATTCATGCCAGCCTTCGCCATCTAAAAAATCCATATCTTCTGGAATTCTATTTTCATCAACATAATCAAATGCATCCTGACAGTATTCTTCTAATGCTTCGTCACCTAATGTTGTCCAATATTCGTGTTGTTCTTCGGTTATTTCGCCTAATACAAGTTCTCCTCCATAACCACTAATATCAATTGTTACTGTATTTTTGTTTTCACTCATGTATCCCCATCGAGTCTATTTTCGCTACGTTCAGCGTCAAAATGTCCTTCGGGAAACCTTGTTTTAAGTTTATCTGCATTGATTTGTAATACTTCATTAGGGTCGGCGCCCAATGAGGTACAGGCATTTGCCCAGTACCATGCGACGTCGCCTAATTCTTTTATTAATCTTGTACGGACTTCCTCATTTAAAGGTTTTCCTTGGAACAAAATTTTCTTCACTTGTTCAGTGAACTCACCGCCCTCTGACACTAAGCCAAATGCGGCAGTAATAAGTCTTGGTATGTTAATATTACCCACCATATGTGCGGGCGATTGTTCTAATTCTGCTAATCTATGTAAAAAACTTGAGTATTGTTTTGATTCGTCGCTTGTTATTGAATCGACAAATTGTCTATATTCTTCTAATTCCATAATATTTTTTTTATTTTTTTTACAGTATCCACGCCGGTTTATCTTTAAATGTACCACCTTTAACATTAAAACTTGTAGAACATCCACAAGTTGACGTTGCCTTTGGATTGTCAAATCTAGGCCCAGGAGCAGATAAATCTGAACTCCAATCTATGGTAAGACCGTCTGTTAATAAATGGCTTTTTCTGTCAACAACTATATTAACACCCAATGATTCGAATGTCAAGTCCTTTAACAGAGGCATTGTATCAAATGTTAATTTATATTCAAATCCTGCACAACCACCTCCAGTAACAGTTACTCGTAAATATGCATCTAAAATGTTTTCATCTTCGCATAATCGTTTGAAATTTTTACTTGCAAGTTCTGTTAATGTAATCATTATTCATTTTACCTTTTTTACTTTTTTCTTTGGCGCTACTTTTTTCTTTGGTTTTGGTGTAACTTTTTTCTTTTTAGGATTTAAGCCTGTTGACTTTTTAGGTTTTACTTTCTTTTCTTCCTTTTTCTTTTCTTCCTTTACAGGTTCAATAGCAAGAAACTGTTTTATATATTTTATTAATTTATCTATAAAATTCATTGGTTACCTTTTGTATACGCATCAAGGATACTTTTAGTATCTGCACCATCTTTATATAGGTGTACTACATCCTGAGCATTTTCCTGGGCTATAATAGATGTATGTTTCATTAACAATGTATCTATTTCTTGAATCCTTGCTTGATGCCCAGCCCGTTCAGCATTAAGTTCGGAAATTTCCTTAGCATTTAATTTCATTTTTTTGTTTATAATCTTTAATTGCGCCTTTAATTGCATCTTCTGCAAGAACCGAGCAATGAATTTTGACCGGTGGAAGCGACAATTCTTCTACAAGCTCTGTGTTTGTAACTGTCATTGCTTCATCTAGTGTTTTACCTTTAACCCATTCAGTAGCAAGACTGCTTGTAGCAATGGCACTACCACAACCAAAAGTTTTAAATTTAGTATCAACTATCTTATTATCTTCAACTTTTATTTGTAATTTCATTACATCACCACATTCAGGTGCTCCGACGAGACCTGTGCCGACATTTGTGTCATTTTTATCAAAACTTCCAATGTTTTTCGGATTTTCAAAATGATCTAAGACTTTATCGCTATATGCCATATTATCCTCTATTGTTAAGTGTATACATATTACTATTTATTTGATTTTTATTCATCTACATTGAATAGGTCTTCGCACCATTCTCTATGTCCTTCTCTCCAAGCCATATTAGTTTGTGTTTCACGTACTTCTACTCTAAAACACCAAAGTCGTTCTGCTTCACCCGGACCCCACATATCTGGAATGAATACTCCGTTTACATATTTGTATAATTGATCTGCTAAACCTTCACAACCAAGTTTTGGCAGTATGGTAAGTTTTGCTATTCCTGCTTTTTCTAATTGTTTATAAAGATCCAAGTGTGGCTCATCTTCTGCTACTAATAATGTATGATCGAACATGTCATCTAAAAAACTTTTAAGTTCTCCCATGCCACCATAATCAGCAACCCAATTTCTAACATCTAAATCATCGGTACCAAAAAAGAATCTCATACTAAAACTATAACCATGAATAACATTACAATGACTGTCTGCTTTCCATTGTCTATATGCACATGGAAATTTATCTACGTATTCTTTTGTACTATTATATTTGTACGTTCTAGATTGTCGATTTTCTAAGGTTATTTTACTCATGCTGGATCCTTAAGATTTCGTAATTTACCTTTAATAATTTGATCAGTACATATCATGCCAAACATATTTGCAATCGATTCTTGTTCAGGATTTAATTTTCCACCCCAATTATCTACAAATGATTGTAAAGATACTGCTTCTCGAATTCCGTCCATAATACAACCACAAATTTCTTTTAAATCGTCTGGCCAAAGACTATCTTGCATATATTGTGCATCTTCAAATGCCACATAACATCCATTAATAAAACCATATATTACACCTGAAGGATACTTAGGTTTAAATATTGCATTACTTTTTTCTTCTGCATGTACTTTTTTAGTTATTAAAGAAAACCCAAATCCATGTTCGTCGGTTATTAAAGTCATACATGTTATTGGTAAACTAACAAGCAATACTATTATTATTGCAATTATAATTTTTCCCATGTTGAATCTCCTAATTGTCTTACTTTAGCAATACATTTTCCGTATGGTGAATCCCATTCATCTGGTCCGATTAATGTTAATGCTAACTTACCTTTTTTTTCATACAGGTAATATTCTTTAAGGTGTACAGGAATAAACCCGCATTTAGCCATAGCAATTTTTTCTGCTAACTTAACTCTTTCGTCTAATTCTTGTGCCTGTTTAACCAATAGATTTGCGTGTTCTTTTAGTTTTTTTATTTGTTCATCAGCATAATGCCGCATTGCTGTTAAACTATTTTGTTTAACAACTTCTAATTCTGTACTGCCCCTCCATACTATATTTTTTCCACTCATTTCATATATAGAGTATTGCTAAAATTTTACCTGCTATTATACCAGCAATAATAGAGAAAATAATTATGCAACATATTACATAAAAACTCATTTAGTTAATCCCAGTGAATAAAATGATGCTTGCACACCTAATATTTGATTATAACAATCATATAAGCAATGATGTTTGGCAGTTTTTGGAAGTTCCATATCTGTAAGACCAAACAATGTTCGTGTATCACGTATCTGCCAATACTTCCACGGATTGCCTCGTTGTAATATTCTATTTATAGTTTCAATAATCATTATATCAAATATAGAACCATGAGCCCAAAAATGATCGCACCCTTTACAAAATATGTAAAAATCTTTTAATACATCTGCAATGTCATGCCTGTCGTCTAGATCAAATGCTTCTGCTTTAACTTCTTCATCTTGTTTTGCCCACCATTCCATTGTCGATTCATCCATTTGTAAACCTATGTTTGTACAAGACTCCGGATCTATTCGTCTATAGAAATGTTCCATATCAAAAGGATCTTTTTCTACATCGTTATCTGTAGGTCTAAAACGTACTGCGCCAAATGTTAATAAGGCCGCATCGGGTCGAGTACTAAGGCACTCGAGATCTATCATTAGATGATTATTCATATGTTATTATAACATATTATATAGGATAAGTCAATTTAAAAATTTAGACAAAGGCTCTATTTCACGCAACTTTTCTAGGCCGTCGCAGTCGTCTCTGAGGTCAAAGACTTCTATTTCACCGTTATCATTTATACGATTTACTGAAACTATTTTTTCTAATTCATCTCCTTCATTATGATTTACTTGAAGTTGAAATATAATATTATCATATGTAGTAATTTGAATTTTTGCTTCTTTAACAAATTCGGCAACATTAGATTCGGATTTAATATTTTTGTCAAGGTCTTGTACGACATTTAATATTTCTTCTAGTATATCGTTAATCATAATAGCCTAGTGGAAGGGCGGACTATTTGTAAAACATTTTATTTAGAACCGGGATACCGGGCTTTCCGGAAGTTTGCCTGGTTTGTTGAGTTCTAAATTTTTTAAGATTTTACTGCGGTTGCCCGCCCTATTTAATTTAAATATTTGTTGTTATATGGGTAAGATTTGATATACTTTCCCATTCTGATATATTATTTTCGTATAATCTATAAAAATTAATTTCAGGAAATTCTTGAAAGCAATAAGTAAGTTGATTTATTTCTGCTTTAACTACATGCCGTTGTTCGACACTATTTTGATTAGCGTAATGAGTTGTTCCGGCATATATGTTTTTATATTTCCCGTTACTGTATTTAACATCAAACCCCGCTAAGTACACGTTTTTGGGGTTTTTTTGGCATGCATATAAAACTGCCAACGAACCACAATTCCATTTTTTCCATTTTCCTTCTATTGATATTATCTTTGCTTCTGAACAAATATATTTGCAAGGCGAAACAACTTTGTGTACTTTACAATAACTACTACTATGTACTTCACTCAACATATTATCATCTACAACAAACAATATATCTGGAGCAAAATCTCGCCATAATGCATTACAACCATATATAATATATTTTTCTTTAAGTTTATGTAAATCTAGTTCTTTGCGACTTATGCCGTTACCAAGAACAAGAATATCAGACTTCTTCGATTTCAACATTTAAGGGGTGGCCATTTTGTCTGGCTTGTGTTGTGGATTCAACAGCTTTTTGTTCAGCTATTTCGTATGTATATACTCCTGCAATTCCTTTACCTTTTTCATGGACCTGGACCATAATTTCTTCGGCGGCTTCATTTGAATGATGAAATATTGTTACTAATATATAGATAACAAAATCCATAGGAGTAAAATCATCGTTAATTAAAAGTACCTTATACTTGTCAGGTTCTTTCACATTAACGTCAACCGTCGTATCAATATTTTCTTTTGTTGTTGTTTCTATCTCTGCCATACTAAAATATTTATAGAATGCGGTGCAGATTGCCCACACCGCATTATATGTTGCTTAATTAACCGTGATAGGAATTACCTTAGGTTTTTCTTCCTCAGGTATGTCTTGTTCCAAATCTATAGCCAACATGCCATTTTTAAGAATTGCATCCTTAACAAGCACATGTGGACCTAAGCGAAAAGTTCTGTCAAAAGAACGATTAGCAATACCATGGTGGACAAAGTGATCTTCGTCCTCATTAGTTTTACTTTCAATCTTACCTTTAACTGTAAGATTACGTTCTTTTTGTGAAACTTCTATATCGTCTTCACCGAAGCCAGCAATGGCCATTGAAATTACCCATTTACCGTCATCGACTTGCTCGATGTTATAGGGTGGATACCCTGTAGATGATGCAGTATATGAATTAGAGAACTGCTCTAAGTCTCTAAACATTCTGTCCATTCCAACTGTAAACGGTGTAAGTGAAGTGATGAAATCGCTAAGATTTCCGGTTGTGAGGTGTCTAGTCATAATATTCTCCTTTATAAGCAAGACTGAGTCGAATTAACCCTACCATAGGCATTAATCCTCTCATAATATTTATCACTATTATACTATGTTATAATAAAAATGTCAAGTTTTTTTGATTCTTTATTTTACTTTTCCATATCGGCTAGCTAATTCTAGCCATTGTTCATATAATTTTTCGTCTCGTTTCTCAATACGAGAAATACATTGGGCCCGCCGTCTTCGGCGCTTGTCAGATGGTTTTTCGTAATATTGTCTTTTTTTCAAATCACGTATTATACCTTCGGCATTAACTTTTTTCTTTAAAATTCTAAGTGCTTTCTCCACATTGCCACGTTGAACTTCAACAGAAATTCTTACTTTTTTGTGCGTCATTAGTTATTTTTTTTCATTATACCGATAATTCTTGGACCGGTTCTTTGCGGTTCTGTAAGGTACTCTACTCCTTCTAATAATTCTTCTACTTCTTTAAAAATTTCAAATCCCGCTTTTATATGCCCTTGTTCACGACCTTTAAACCGTATTACTACTTTTACGTTATTGCCTTTATCTATAAATTTTTGAATTTGTTTGGCTTTGGTTTCTAAATCGTGTTTTTGTGTTACTGGCCGCAACTGAATTTCTTTGATTTCAATTCTAGATTCACGGGCTTTCTTATCTTTTTCTTTTTGTTTCTTTTTTTCTGCGTATATGTATTTATTAAGATCCACTATTTTACAAACAGGCGGATTTGCCTGTTCTGAAATCATAACAAGATCGAGATTTTTTTCCTTTGCTATTTCGACAGCATCTCTTGGGTCTTTTATGCCTAATTGAGCGCCGTCGGCATCTATAAGACGTATTTCTCGCATTCGTATATCATTATTAACTTTAAAATTATGATTATTTCTTTTATTATATTTCCGTGGATGTTGGTTTCTCATTAATTTTTTCTCCTTTAAAGACAAATATTGGTTTTGTGTTTTCTGAAACACATTTTTCATTTATAACAATTTTTTCTACACCTTCTTCTCTAAGCTCGGGTAGTATAAATTGTAGTTCTAGTAATAATTCTTCTATTGCAGAATTAAGTCCTCTTGCTCCTACTTTTTTATTAATACATTTTTTAGCTATTTCTTGACATGCATCTCCGGTAATTTCTAAGCCAATATCATCCATTTTAAATAATCGTTGATATTGCTTTACTAATGAATTATCTACATCTAATAAAATATTAACAAGGTCGCCTTTTGTTAATTCTTCTAAATGTGATATAATTGGTATTCTACCTACAAATTCAGGTATTAATCCATATATAACAAGATCTTCTGGTTCTACAAATTGTAGTAAATTTTCAGGTTTTTTATCATCAGATAAATTAGCACCAAACCCAATAGAAGATCCTTTCTTAAGGCGTTTTTTGATTATTTTATCCAAACCTATAAATGCTCCGCCAAGAATAAACAAAATATTAGTAGTATCTACAGAAACAAGATCTTGGCTTGGATGTTTACGTCCCCCTTGAGGAGGAATTTTGCATTCATATCCTTCTATCATTTTAAGTAGTGCTTGTTGGACACCTTCACCTGACACGTCACGAGTGATACTTGCAGATTCTGTTTTTCTACTTTTTTTATCTATTTCATCAATATATATAATACCCATTTCTGCTCTGTCTATATTTCCATCAGCAGATATTAATAATCTAGTAATAACATTTTCTACATCGTCACCAACATATCCTGATTCAGTTACAGTTGTTGCATCTGCAATGGCAAACGGTACATCTAATAATTTTGCTATAGATTTGGCTAATAATGTTTTTCCAGATCCACTCGGACCCAAAAATAATACATTACTTTTGTCAATTTCAATATCATTGATATGGGCATTTAATCGTTTATAGTGGTTATAAACAGCGACACTCAGAACTTTTTTTGCGGCTTCTTGTCCAATAACATATTGTTCTAAGTGATTATAGATTTCTCTAGGTGTGAATATTTCATAGTTATCAATTTTTGCGGCTTCTTCTTGTATTATTTCATAACAAAGATGAATGCATCTATCACAAATGTATGCATGTTCGCCTTGGATAAGTTTTGATACTTCGTCTTTGTGTTTACCACAAAAATGGCAATTCATAATTTGAAGTTCATTCATATAGATTACATTACTATTTTGAAGAGCCTAACCAGGCTTGAAGTCCTCGTAACCCAGTTTTCCTCTTATTAGTACTAACCATTTCATTGTATACTTCTTTTAACGTTCTTTCATCTGCTTTTTCTAATACTTCTTTTATTTCATTAATGTCTTTTTCAGGCCCAATATCTTCTTGGGGCTCAACATTTTCTTTAATTTTTATTTTTTCAAGCATTTTCTGCTCAAGAGTTTCTTCTTCAGTTTCTTCTATATCATTGTCATTATCTATTTCGGATGTAGGCAATGTTGTATCATAAATATTATCGGGTTCAGGAACAGATAATTCTGTTTCTAATCCTAGATCTTCTTCTTCCTCGGATTTAACAGGAACTAACATATATCCTTTTCGTCCTCTTGCCCAAACTATAGTCATATTACCTGCAACAACAAGTAATACGGCTAGTGGATCAAAAACAAATATAAGTGTTATTATAACAGCTCTAACAGCAGAGTCGAGCATTGTTCTAGCATCATCGCCGTAAATCATATCAGCAATATATTTTACAGGCCCAACATCAACTTCTATTTCTCTATACTTGCTTTCATGTTGTAATTTCGTAACCCTTGCATTATCTGCAACAGTTTGTTCTGATTCTATAAATCCTTCAAGTTGTATAATTTTTGTATCAATATCTTCTGTTTTTAATTGTGCTTGCTGTCGTAATTCTTGTATTCGTGTGTTAACAGTTTTTATCTGAGGTGCATACTCTTTATCTATTTTGTCATAATCGTTACGTAATTGCTCACTAACTTTTCTCATTTTATCTCGTGCAACCCACGAAACGCCTCTATCTCTTTTACGTACTTTGTCTATTGCTATTTCTTTTTCTGTTTTACCTGTTTCTTCGTCAACTTTACCATCTGGTCGTTCTTGTAATAAAGCCAAATCATTTTTAGTACGTTCTGCATATTCTGTTAATTTACTTTCTTGTACCGCAATTTGTTCATCGGCTATTACTTTTAATTGTGCTTTTTTGTCTTTAATTCTATCGTATATAATGTTTAATTGTTCTTGTTCGTTCTTAATAAGAAGGTCTACCCGAACATTTTCACCTCTATTAAGCCGGCCAATGTCGTCATTCCATCGTTGTATTTTTGCATTTGATCTTGTTAATTTTTCTGCATATACTTCGATTTGTGCAACCTCTTCTTCAGACATTGCATTTTGTTGTAGGTGTGCTTTTGAGAGGTAACCAAAAATACCCATGGAAGTTATGAGCATTAATATAACAACAGATATTGTAAGGTATGATCTTATTAATTTAGGAATTCTAGGCCAAAATTGGTAGAGCCAACTTGCTGTAACAAGTTTACCAACTTCTAATACTGTACCCATTACTGCAATAGAAACCATTGCGCCACTGAAGATGGCCATTAAGCCTACGATAGAATAATACGCGGCTGTTGCTGAAATACAAAGTGCGGTGAATAAAACGAAGAGAGCAAATATCATTCAGTTATAACGATGTCACTGTTACTTTTCCTACGGCGGCTCCGAAAGAAGCAAACATTGCCGGTGCTATTACACCATCATGATCTTTTTGATCATCGCCGGTTGGATCAACAGATCCTAATGATCGATTATGTGTCAATATATTAGATAAAGGGCTTGCTAATATTCGTTTAATAGCGGTGTCGGGTGAATTAACTAGTGTAGTTGTTACTGCCCCGGAAGCATCTAAATATGTAGTTGGTGTCCAATTCGTTGGATAATTTACTGTGAACCTAACTTTTGTAAAATTGCCTGTGTTACCACCATCTCGTACATTATTAGCATCTACTCCTGCCCAAGTTACAGAATTGGGATTTTCTCGTTCGCTTAATACTTCAAGTATTGCACCCCATCGCATATTACCTTTTTCAAGCCTTCCATAACCTGCGGCGTCATTGATTGTTACGCTTGCTTGGGCTGTTGCTAAACTTTCAGGACATATTGTTCCATCATTATTGGCTACGTTACCTGAACAATCTATGGTTACTGCATAAGATTTTCCTGCATCACCGGCATAAGATGGTGGAGCATCTACGCATGAAATGGTACCTCCCTGGAGTGCGGAAGTAACACCGGCTTTTGAATAATATAATGTTGAAGGAGCATCTGCGGCAACTACCCATTTTATTTCTGTACCAGCAGTTACACCAGTAGTATATGCACCTGTGCCATCGGCTGCGGTGAATAATGCTAATGTATTGCCTGTATTAGTTGAATCAGATTGATCAAAATAATATGTTGATCCTCGTTGAACTGTCATGTTTGGTTGCCTACCGTTTAGAAAACCATCAAACACAAATTTTGCTTGAGAACTAATTGTTTCTACTTTAATGTAGTTAATTACTACTTCTGCAGGGGTTACTCCTGTTACTTGTCCCTGACTAACAAATTCTTCTGCCATTATAATACTCCAATGCTTTTATGTATTTATTCTTTTTCTGTAAAATACTTTGTTGCATATCCTTCTTTTATCATTGTTTCATTTACGTTTACTTCTTTTCCGTCTAGGTCAACGGCATAAACATGTCCGAGAACTCTTCCAAATTTTCCTCGTTTATTTAATACTGTTCGTACTTTAAAATCTCTTGGTAATAATTCTATTAATTTATTTTTTGCTTTTATGCCTTCGTCTTTTTCTGTTGGAACTTTAGATCTTGATTGAGGTGTATCAACGCCATATAATTTTATTCGTTGTTTTACAAAAGTTTGAAATCCGAGGTCTATGTCTGCATCAATAGTATCCCCGTCAATTACTTTTCTTAATTTTGCATTATATTCATACACGTTATTTGGTCCTTTTATCTAATTTATTTATATATTTAAAGATAAATTTAATTAACTTTCTAACAATTGGATCGTCGCTAGTTTCAAAACTATACAAGTATGCCTGCCAATTTGGGCTATCTTTTAATATATTTAGATCACCTTTTCTAAAAGCATCTATAATTGTGTCCTTGTCATGCTTGTGTAATAATTCTTGTGCTATGTTATAAGCATGAGCTTCTAGTTCATCTGGGTGTCCTAAATATCTCCTTTCTGCTTTGTCTTTACCTGGACCTTTATATCCTCGTTGTTGTTTATACCTTCGCTTTCGTGCTTGACCTCTATGTATTAATTCGTGACCTAAACTATCTAATATTTTTTTTACGTATTCATCAAAGCCGTCGTCGAGTAGAATAATCTTTTTTTCTTTATTGCTAAACAAAAGTTCTAATTCAACTGGTGCATTAGGATCATCTTTATCTTTATCTATATCCTGACTGTAGAAAGCATTTAAATTTTGTTCACCTGGTTTTAAATTTTCAGTTCTTGTAACTTCTACATCGATAGCAAAATCTTCTAATGGTCCTTGCAATATTGCTCCTAGTTTTTCGGGAGTCAATTTGTAACCAACAATTCCGTTTTTTACTGATAGTAATGCGTCTTTATATTTCTGTAATGGTGGCAACTTTGTAATTTCATTTATCAGCATTAGCTAATCTCAAAAGTTTCATCTATATTTGAACCTTCAAGTTTAATATAATACCCGCCACTTTCTGTGGGACCAAATGTTGTTTTATGATCTGGTATGCGGCCAACTACTTGCTTGAAGATATCATTAGATGCTGTTCCATTATCAGTAAAGTTATATTCTGAACACCACTGTTCTAACCATGCTCTATCGTAAGCCATAAATCCTCCTCTAATGTATAGTAATATTTATTTCAATGCTACCAGACTGCCATTTTCCCATCTATAAAATAAATGAGTATCGATTCTTACCGTTTTTATAAATTTTTTATTTTTTGCCCATCTGGGTAAATCTATATAATTTGCATGGTAATGGGTTGCCCCTTCTGTAAAGTCAATAAACAACATGGATCTTTTTAGAAAATATTCTGCCAAGGCTTGTGAATAAACCCATGCCTTTCTATTTTTTGGTATATCAGACAAGCCATCACAATACCAACTAAACTGGCATCGATCTTTACTAGGAAGTTTCTTTTTAAGAGTTTTGTGGTAATAGTGTTTACCTTGGTGTACCACTTGACAAATAGATCCAGGAAATCTTTCATCTGCAACTCTATTCATGGTAACCAACATAACACCGATTTTTCCAGATAAACTTTCGTTTCGAGCTTCGTGGTAAATGTTCATAGCAAGACACTTGAGTTCACTGCTAGAAAAAACCATAAATGTATTTCTATATTTAGGTTCTGTATGTTTTTGAATACGTTTCTTTACATCACTTATTGAGGGATAATTATGTTTCCCGGTATCACTGTTAACAACAATTTTAATTGCTGTTGCAGTTGTTGTAAAAAAGATACAAGATAAGGCACTTAGTATTAAAGTTTTAATACTCATTCATTTCTCCAAAATTTTTTAATTTGATTTGTTCCGCATAAAGTTTCCTTTAGCAAGTACGGCAAATCCCAGTCTAGGATCATACATGAATAAAGACTGGGATTATTTAATAGAATTACTCGTTACTTTTTGTCGTAGATTCCCCAAAGAATCCAAAGAGCAATCAAGCCTACAAGTCCTTCTCCACCTAATGCTTTTACGAAGCTAACTACGTTACCTAGAATGTCAAAAGGAAGGAACACTACATTTGCTCCAAAAATAATTTGAAATACAACGCCTAGCATTACAAGTGAGAGTCCTATTTCAGTGAGGCCTCTTACCCATATAGCGATATTTTTAATAATATCCATTTAATAATCTCCTTTAAAGCAATTGTAAAAATTGCTGTCATATATTTAGTGAATTTTTTAGTATTTTTTGCTTGTTTTGGTGTATTTTAACGTATTTTTTGTATTATAAGATACTATAATGACTGGTTTTCTTATGTTTTTGCATAAATGCTTTTTTTAACAGCATCTATTCCTTTAATGCTTTTTTCAACAGCATTTATTGCTTTTAAATATTCTTCTTTATTTTCGGCTATATTGTCTGCGTTAGATAAACGAAATTTTAAATCTTTCAAAGTTAAAGACGTCTTGGCGAAAGTGAAACTGTTTTTCCATTCCATAACGGCTTTAACAATAGGTTTTTGTAAATCATATACAATTTTTATTCGTATAAAATACGGGTCCAATTCATCTAACCTTTGATAGGTTATACCTATCATATTTCTTATTTTGTTAGATTTAATAGAGTATATGTAATACCTATTTTTATTGAGGGAGTTATTGTTTTCACATATAACTCCCGTTTAAAGTTACCTACTTCTTCTCTACAAATTCGTAGAGCTCAGTGGCCTTAGTCTTAATATCATCAATGCTATATGACTTTGGCTGAAGTTCTTTCCAAAACTCCATAGTTGCGGTACCGTTATCTATTGCTAGAGACCAAGCATCCGTAACAAATTGCTCTTGTCTTGCTGTTTGTTCTTGAAGATAGCCTTGGGCCATTTCAAGTAATTTGAACCTAAGTTCGAATGGATTACTAGACATAATTTTCTCCTTTATGTGTGTCTGTGTGTAATGGAGGGATTCTTCTGTTCCCAAGTGATCCCCCGGAGGACAATCCTCTAACTCGGCTACTGACTATGCGGCAAGCATAACCTGTGCAGATGTATAATCGTTATTATTTGCGATTAAGTTTAATGTCGTCTCGTCTTTGCTTCCCACGGTGTCGAAATCTATTTCACCCCCATCAAAGAATTACATGTTATAATTAAGATAAAACCATGCTATACCCATTCCTAATATTGTCAGAGTAAAAAACCATGTTAATACTTTATCCATATAATCCTTTGGTGGAGGTGATGGGAATCGCACCCATGTCCAGTCGCTTTCAACATAGAGTCTTAAACAACAATAGTATTTATAAAATAGTATTTATAATGTGACGTCCGACGGTATTTGAACGTAATCTACTGCAATTGACCAATTTATACGTTTGTTTGCTTCGCCAGTTATTGTTATTCGTAAAACATTAGTTGCTGAATATGCAGTTATTCCTACATCCCAAGCATCTGTTCCGGTGGAAGCTCCACCTAAATCATCATTAGTTACTGAGGCCTGATGCTGAAATGTATGTTCAACATTAGCACCTACTAATGTTAAATTGCCGCTAAAGTTGTTTATTACATTTCTAAATTCCCAGGCTTTTTGTTCGCTTATAAGACCAACACGTCTTGCCGCAACTCGTATTGTGAAGAACCAACTTGTATTTAAAGCAGGACCAATTTCTGTTGCAATGTTATTAACAGTAAAGGTTGCTATTGTTGAAGTTGCATCTATAGTTTGTACAACTGAGGTATATTCTGCAGATGTTGTTCCTGCACCGGTACCGCCTGTTCCGCCGGTTGTTCCTCCGCCGGTGGTAGATCCCGATCCGCCGCCTGTTCCGCCGGTTGTTCCTCCGCCAGTTGTTGTGGTCGTTGTTTGAGTAGTTACTGTTGATACCGCTGTACCTGCTTCAGTATCTAATACCAATTCTTCCGGTTGACCAATTGCTTGTTGTTCTCTTATTGTTATATAAGCGTCAGGAGCAGTTAGTTCAGTGCCTTCTTGAACTATTTGTTCTCCTTGAGCAGTAACAGTTGTATATCCAACAATATTTCCACAGTAATCATACAATGGAGTTCTTGTCTGTACTAATGCAGAATAATTATCACCGGTTGCTAATAACCCTGTTATTTGGCTAGGCAAAAATTTATCAAAAATATTATCTGAACATTTTCCTTCTTGACTTGAACCAGTTTTTCCACACACAGGATATCCGCCTAAACTATCATGCGTTGCTCGTAAATTAATTGCTCTATTAATTACTGTACCAATATCTGAATTTGTTTGACCTGTACCAACTGCATACGTTGGAGTTTGAGTAGATGATCCTACATGAAAAGAATGATTTTCGTATGTACTTTCCATCGCTACTCCAGTTTCAAAAGAACTGGCTACCCCGGTTGTTATTTTAACATAATATGTAGTATTAGCAGACAGATTTGCCGCTGGTGAAAATTGAAAAGTAGTATTTTGTTTTGACGCAATTACTCCTACATCTGACATTATAACTTCTAGAGTATGATCTCCAAATGCTGAATCAGTTGAAACAAGTATGTTTCCGCCATTACTCGATCCGGCCGCAGTTCGTATTGTTATTGTTGCAGTATTCATTGGTTGCGAAAACACAACCGTAAATTTTAAATCTCTATAACCATCCGAACTATCTTTAATAGGTGTAAAAGAAACAAGTGCTGGCGGATCACCTGTTGCAGTAAAAGTTGGATTTGCACTACCTAAACCGTCAGCTTCTGTTGATGCAGTGGATATTGCTAGTTCACTTGCAATTAAATTATTTGTTTCCGATGAAAATTGATCTAAAGTAGAAACAAAATCTGCATAATCTTCTGCGGCCCATGCTCCGCTACCTATATAATCTATTTTTGCCTGTATTTGTTTTAATAATCCAGTAGGCGGGAATGCATTATGATTTACTTTTCCGGTTGCTGGATTATAACAAACTTCTAGTTGATCAGGAATAACTCCACCTAATAACGCCATAAGATCTTCGCCTTCACCTAAAAATGAACCCATAACATTTTCTAACAAATTAGGTATAGGTTTAGCATTGATAGGTGTTGCACAGAAATTAATCATTGATGCTACGCTTGCAACTTCGCCCATAACAGCATTTAATCTACCCAAAACAGAATCAATTCCTGTGGCATCAATAAATGATTGCATTGCTGTTCTAGCACCTGTTAGAGCAGAAGTTAAATCAGCCGGTAAACCAGTTTGCCCAATAAGTGCGGCTAAATTAGCATCTAAACATATTTGTACTTGGGGGAGAGTAAGATTGCCTGCCAATAACTGACAGATCATATCTTTCATATTTCCGCTTAGTTCTGCTCGGATCGACCCTAATGATTTGTTACCAAAAAGAGCAGTATTGCCGAGTAAATCTACTCGTTCGGTTGCTATATATTCATTAAAATTCTGTAGTCCGCCTCTGAATTCACTATATGACATTAATTTGCCCCAAATACATTCGGTGATTTTTGTTCGGTAAAATGTTTTTTAGATGGATCATCTAACATTCCGTAATAACTTTGGGTGGGTATCTGATTTGTTGGTGTAGAAAAATAATTACTTCCGGTACTATATAAATCTACTCCTGTCTTATCACATCTATCCCAATCAAAATCACCAGGATGACTTTTAATTGTATCTAAATAATTTTGATGAGCAGGAGGCACCCCTTTTGTTGTATTACCTAATCCTCCTCCTGTACAAGCATGGCTTGGAGGTAAAGTTCGCGGAGTACCATATTGTAATCGTAAATGATCAGTGTAACCAAGATCTTCAGAGGTATTCAACGGGCATCCGCCTGCAAAAACACTACCTGCAGACATTATACTATTAGAAAGTGCGGTTGCTTGTTTTGTTTTAACTGCACAAGTATATGGTTTTGGAGGCATTACAGTAAATGTTCCAGCAGGTTTCCCGTTCATAAACACATTACCAGCCGGTCTGAAGACAATTTTAGAGTAATCTATTTTACCGGGTCCGGTATCATAACACTTTTCGGGTGGTTTTTGTAAATTATGTAAGCCAAAGCCCATTAATTATCCTACTATTGTGATTCCTGAATTTGCTTCTATATATTTATCGGCAATTTCTTTCACAGCAGGTGCTTTGGCAACTATTTGATCTTTATTGATCCATACTTTTTTATTATTGCCCGAATTTGGCCATTTAACTATAGCAATTCCTTGAGGGGTTTGTGCTAAAGCCATAGCATTTTCAATATACAATTCACCTTCTTCATCAGTAAGGCGACCAAGGATTTCTAATCCTCCAGCTATTGATATACTAACTATTTCGGTACTATTTTTCTCTATCAGCATTATAATCTTTTATAAATTGTTCTATACCAAGCCAATTTCCAATAATTTTTCCATCACAGATGGCTTGAGGAAGAACTTTAGATCCGGGTATAACCCACAAAAGTTCTTCTTTTGATATATCTTTACCAACTATATATTCGATAAATTCTATACCATTTTTTTTGAGAAGAGCTTTAGCAACATCACATGCATTGCAATTAAGTTTTGAATATAGTGTAAAATTCATACAACTTTTAATTTAATTTCTGCTTCTTCTTCTTTTTCCCATTGTTTTTGTTCTTCATCAAAGTCTATCGGGCAACCGCCTGGAGTCCCACAATCAACATGTTCTCTGCCAATATCTTCTGCCATTGCTTTGGCAATTGATCTGCTAATATCTTCAAACTTTACTTTCGTAATAGCTTCTTCCGGTTGATATTCATATGCAGATATATTAGTTTGAGGCATAACAGAACATGCCCTTACATTAGATTGATGTTTTCGCATCATATCTCTAAAATGTTTATAATCTACTACATCAGGTACATACTTTAATGTATAACTAATTTGATTACCTACATCTTTAGCCAATGTACCATCTTCATTAACACCCTGAATCCAATATTTTTCTCCTAATTTTAACCATTGATATTGTTCTTCGGGTGTTGCTTCGCCTGCTGTTACAAATGCATCTCCTAAATCCATTCCTGCAATAACAGGTTCTGTCGGAAAACCAATAACAGTTGTTCCACTATACTGGACAAGTTCTTTATATGGATAACCATTTGCTTTATATGCTTCTACCAACGGATCGTCATGTCTAAATTGTACCCATCTCATATACCAAGCAAGTGCTGGCAAATGCCATCCTTCAGTAAGCCCAAATAATTTACTTGTAGTTCCTGCTGGCTTAATAGTTGTCATTGTGTGTGGTACAGATTGTCCTATATAAGCAGAATATTTTGTTGCTTCGTCTTTAACTGTTTGATTAAAACGAGCCATTGTCATCCAAAAGTCTTTCGATTTTTCTTCATCAACTAAATCTCTAAAACCAAACTTAAAAAATTTCCAAGCAAATTCATGAACACCTGTTATGCCTACACCAATACGATTTGTACGAGTTACTTCCTTACTATAGATGCTATTCATAAGATTAACTCGTAACAACGCCCTCGTAGCAACACGAAAGGCTTCCTCTGCTTCATCTAATGTATCGGCATGAAAAGGTACTACATCTGCAATAACACAAAATCCTCCTAACACATTAAGTGCAATTTCACCACACGGATTAGTAATTGTATGATATTTTTTCTTTTTAGCTCGTTTTGCCAAACGACTCATTAATATTTGTGTATCTTCACGAAGCGGGTACTTTTTACTACCTGCATAATCTCCACGATTAAGATCATCCCATCCTTCGTCGTTTTGTACTAACATATCGGAATTAAGTATGCCAGGTTCGCCTGTTCCGTCGGCGTAAGCGGCCTCTGTGAGTAGTTTAAACACCCCTCTAGCGTGTTTTGTTATATCATCGTTGTATTTGGTGTCCCCACGCTTTATATTGAGTTTATCCCAGAATTCTTTATCTGTTGTAACAGAATTATTACTAGACCATAAGAAACCCATTGGTGGATAAGCAGATTCTTTATTATATTGAACTATGTCTTCCATGTTTAATCCAATATATTCAATAGGTCGCTTAACGGTAATAAAATCTAATACAGTTTTATCCTTCCATGTTTTAGTACTCATCCGAGCGGCACGTCTTGCTCCTCCGACAAGTACACATTCAGCCATATAATGATCAACATACATAGCCTGACGCCATGGTTCCATGCCTGCATCTTTAATAGTTGCACATTTTTCAAAAGCATTTAACAAAGATATTGGACCACTTGCTGGTCTGTTTTGCATACCACCAATAGGTGAGCCTTTTGCTCGTACTTTACTAAAATCTAATACCAACATTTTATCTTTATGTATTTTTTCAAATGCGGCATTTTCCCAAAGTTCTAGTGCTTGAGCCCAGCCTTCGCGTGAATCTGGAATTTCATACCAAAGAGTGTTTGCCCCTTGGCCATATTTGTGTTTTCCGTCTCGTAAAGATGTATGTGCAGAATAATCAAAATCAGGATGACTTTCGGCTAATACACATCGCAGTTGGGGTGCATTATTCCAATCAACTAACATCATGTCATCATCATAACACCGACCAACTCCAGCACCATTTAATAGTAAGTAAAAAAGTAAAAAACTTGTGCTCGAAGTAGCACAATTTGTAAACACTTCCATGTTTCGTTTTGGCTGTTTTTCATCACCATGTTGTAAATGTCTGCCACTCATTAGCAGACTTGCTTTTGCTATATGTTTCTTTAGTAATCTAAATTCTCTATCTTTATCGTTTTCTTTTGGGCAAAGTAAACTATTACCCATTGCTACTCTGTTGGCTACATCGTGCCAATTTTCCCATTCTCCATTTGGTTTTTTTCTAAGAATTGTTCGTTCGGCGACGGCTTGCCCCATGCCAGGATGAAATGACCTGACATTAGGGAAAAAGGCTGGCTTCATGTTGTGTTCTCCTTGGTTTTTTTGATTTTGGGTTAGTTCTTTATTTATAAAATTCTTCTAATCGTTCGGTCCACTTGCCACATTTGTCTTCAAATTTTTTGCCATCACAAATAAATTCTTGATACTGTTTTTCACGTGAACACATTAAAATAACAATTTTTTTTATTTTAGTTTTAAATATCTCATTATGGGCCATTGCATAGGCACAACATTGTAAATAATAATCTTCGACCCATTCTTCTCTTTTAGGTTTTTTTGTACTTTTATAATCTATGATAGCAGGCTCTCCTTTATATGTTCCAACTAAATCTGTAGTACCTGCATACAAATTAGGATAATAAAGACCTACTTCCGAACCCCATACTTCATCTATATTTGATAATCCTTTTTCTATAACTATCTCGCTCATTTCTTCTGCTAATTTATAAACTAAATTGTTACCTTCTGGCCGAGGTTTATTTAATATATAATTTTCTAAATGTTTATGGAATACAGTACCTAATCCTACTGCTTCTTTAGATATACGATTGGCTTCTTCGTCGCCTACTCGCTTTCTCCATTCTATAAGAAATGTTTTATCTTTAGTTTTGTCTAATATTGTTGTTACAGAAGGCAAGGCACCGGTAGGTGTCAGATAAGACCGTTTACCATTGAGGTCAGTTCTGTCCATAAGGACATAATCAAATTTTTCATTTATAACCATACTATATTATAGCAAATATATAGGGGAATTGCAAGAGATTACCACTCAATTTTCCAATCAAAAATCGTAGTAATTGTGGCGTTTGTGTTACGGTATATAGTATATCCGTGGGCTTCAAAATGTAAAATAACCTGTTTCATTTGGTCTTCTTTTACTTTATCAGTAACAGAACCTTTCCAAACATTAAAATATGCTTGTCCTGTAGCATCATTACCTGTTATTGTTGTGCCGGTATCATTACCTATTGTTGTATCATATGCAATAGTTGAAGATAACAAACCTGCGGCGGCATCTGTCATTACTTTCTGTTCCATTAACCGTATTTCATGTAAAATTGTAGAATTAGATCTTGCTTTATTTCGTGCTTCTGTGGCAGTCATAAAAGGATGACCGGAAGGATGATTCATGTATGCTTTCGCTGTTGTTTGGTATGTGTATGTTGCCATTTATTTTAAATCCTTTTTAACTTGTCCAAGGGCTTTTCTATGTATATCTTTTTCTTCTTGTTCTGCATCTGCAGGTGTTTTAAATCTATCTTTATCAAGAAGTACTAATTCTATTTTTTCTCCATCAATTGATTTAACAATAGGTTCATTCTGTAATATTTGCATTAATCCATTAAATCGTATTGGATAACCTATACGTCTTAATTCTGCTAATATTTCTCGTGAATTAATTACACTTTGTCCTTTAGCCGCATATGCAGTGAGTAGATTAATAGCATCAGCTTTCATCTTATCAATATAACTATAATCTGCTATCTCTTTAATAATCACCAGTAATGACTCCCGTAACCAGTATTATATTTGTCAAATTCTTCTTTTGATCGTTCATCTCTCTTCTCTGGATCATCCCATTCAGCATCCGGATCTTCCCAATTTTTTACTGGTTTTGTTTTTTTAGTAATAGTTAATAAGCCAGCTAGCCAACCAGCACCTTTTTGTATTGCAACATTATTAGAAGTAAATGCGGTATTAATTTTATGCCCTACTGTACCTTCTACTTCTGTTCCAAAATCATGAATCCATGCATCATTTCCTGCTTTTGCTTCTTCGTATCTGTTTCTAGCATCATCTTTTGTCCAGCCCATTTGTTGCATTTTATCTGCAATCCATTTAACAAATGCTATATTATTACTAGACGAAATGGAAAATTCTTCCGTATGTGAAAAATCATCCGAGGCTACTAATTCAGAATTTTCTTTGATAATTTCTGAGTATTTACGAAGCATCTGTACAGAGTTTGCATAACTCATTACGGCTTTTTCCTAGGTGTTTTTGGATTTGCTACCATAGTATTGGTATCTTTAGTAAATCCTCCTGCAAACCCAGAACTAAAATCGCCTACATCACTAGCCTTATCACTCATCCAGTCAGTAGCTATATCATACGGTTCAGTAACATATTTTTTGATAAATTTTCTTGTTGGTTCGTGAGGAGTAGAATCATAACTCGGTTTTACGTGTTGGCCTTCTCCTGATCTTTGAGCACCTAGATCTATTCCAGCATCCGTTGCGGCTCTCTCTGCATCGGCTTGGGCTTGTTTATATTCTTCCCAGGCCTCACCAGACTTCACTTTTCGACCAAAGTTTTTTACCATTTGTGCGAAATCGCGACCCATTTGACGAGATGAATCACCTTCGGGTATTATGACTTTTTTTTTTTGAGTTAATGCCAAAGCGGCTTCTTTTACTGCTTGCTTAGAAACTTTACCATTTTTTGCACCTTGCATTAAGATTTTCTTTGCTTGTACTAATGCAGAAGTTGAAACAGATTCTGGTTTCATTTCTCTACCAATAGCTGGGACATCGCCCGCCATTGCTTCGTCGCCACCAAAATCTTCTTCTGATGGAACTTCCATTCCAGGTTCTGCATCCATGCCCATTTCTGGTCCGGGCATACCGCCCATATCAGATTGAACAGGGGCTTCGCCTGTTAAAGCCAATACTGCATTATCAACACCATCACGTGTTGCTTTAATTGTATCTAATGCTTGTTGAAGGGTTGCTTCTACTGAGGAATTAAACATTTGTGCTTGGTCTGGACCAAAATGCTCTTTCATTGCATCTACTAATGGCATTAGTTCTTCTACTTGCATCTCTGCAAGATTTTCTGCCATTTTTTGTATTCTATCAACCATGTCTTTAGCGGCAAGAACTAATTCTGCCTGATCTAAATCTTGTTCTAAGAGAGTGCGTAAATTTTCTAACGTAACCGAGCGTGGGTTAATGCCTTCGTTTGTCTTTGCATCACTTTCACTTCCTTTTTTTGATTTTGTAGCTGTAAATTTGCGGCCTCCACCTTTTCTGTCGCCTTTTTTTGGACCAGGCATTACTTGTATATTGTTTCCTGATCCAGGACGAGTAACGCTAATTCCGCCACCTCCTGGTCCGCTAATTTCTTGTTCTTTTACTTGTTTGGTCATTTTAGATTCCTGTACGTTAGTATCTTTTTCTTTGGCTTGTCGTTTTGGAGCTATTTCTTTTAGCAATATTTTTAATGCTTCAGCGACCATTACAGTTTTATTATATTCTGGTATTTTATGGTAATCTTTAACATTTGTTTCATTTGCTATTTGTGCTTGCCTTGCAAGAACCTTTTTAAGTGTTGAATTAACTCTATCTGAGTCAATACTTTCCATATTAATGGTGTAACCAAAATTCTCTTGCAAATATCGGTTTATTCTTTTTAGTTGATTGGCATAGTCGCCGAATTCATTTAGTTTCATAGCTCAAACATCCATTTCGCTTTTTAATATTTATCAAATGAGTTGTTTTATTTCGCCCTTTGCGGTACGGGCTTTATGTAATGTTTCAGTATATTTGGCTTCAAATATCTGTTTAGTTGAATTATCTGGTGCTGTTCTAATACGTCTTTTATGTTGTCCTGCTTTTATTAGAGCGTTAGCATATTTTTGATCAATTTCAGCAATTAATTGTTGTTTAGGTCTATCATTTTCGTTTAATAAATTTTTAGTAATAGTTATTGCACTTTCAAACAATGCTAAATTTTTATATAATGTTTTACCGGAATATATATCTACTATATTATAATAATTTTTATTCTTTTTTCCAAAAGGAACTTTGTCTACAGTAATTTCAAACAACCCCATTCGAACACCTTGCTTAGTTGGAATTTCTAATACTTCTTCCGCAACAATATCTGCGGCATTATTAAATTTTTCCATTATAATATTCATTGCTTCCACATCAGGACTTGAAAATTTTGATGTAGGAATAGGTTTACCTGTCGATGTTTCAGTATATGCAGAAGGTGCAACAACTGGTTTATTTAAAGCATTCATTGCTTTTTTCATTGCATCTACATCTTTTGCTGATGCTACCATGTTACCTCTTTGTTATTTAAATTATAAATGTTATTCTCCCTACTAAGGACACCACGAGAAGTAAGTAATTTTGCTAAATGCAAATCTCGTTCGTTTAATTCATCTTTTTTAATACCATTTGCTTCTCTAATTTTGCAACAAAATTTATGTTCTCTATTAGAAATAGCAACAGAAATTCCACCTGTTACGTCTTGCATTCTCATGATACACCTGCTATTTTTCGTATTGCTTGACCTCTGTTTGCTACAGTACCTGCTCTTTTTTTCCGCATAGCAGTAGATGCACTATCTACTGATTGATCTATCACCTCACCGTCTGGTCCTGTTATAGTTGTAGTAAATTCATCTGGTTGTTCTTTTCCTGCATCCATGTCTGCTTGGTTAGCATTTTGTCCTTTTACTGTAGGTCGTTTTGATCCTATCGGACCTTGAGATTGAATAGTTCCGCCTGCAGATGGGGCAGGAGAATTAGGCCTTTGTTTATATACCTCATCTAAATATTCTTTAAATGTTTTCATCTTATGCACCACTTATTTCTCCACGAGCCGCAATGTCCACCTTGTCTTGGCTCTTTGCCCACTTCTGAGCCTGGGCTTTATTTTTAAATCCATTAGAAACTGGTATCCATTTGTTGTTCCCCACATGACCCATTACATACCATTTCTTGTCGTTAGGGTTCATGGAAACAATATACTTGGAATTTGCTTCTTCTAAATATTCTTTAAATGTTTTTGATTCGTTTGTATTAGACAATTGTGTACTCAAAAGTTCAGTATTTGAAGGTTTTATACTCTTAGGTGTTTTTGGACCGGCTGCAACAGCCTGTTTCTTTTTATTAAGTGCGGCCATACGTTTGTTTTTGCCTTCCTCACTTTCTGGTCCTCCTCCCAAATTTGGAAACCAAGTTTGTGGATTCCATGTTGTTGTTTCGTCTGCAGGATCGGCCCAGTCCGACCATGTCATGTCAGGCTTCGACGGATCTATTTTAACAAGATTTCCTCCTGTATCATAATAATATCCTTTTGGCACTTTGTGAAGATTGTCGCCTTTTTCTGATCCTGTAATCGTATTCATAGTTTTAGTTATGGCTTTGTTCCATTCATCGGGATCACTTAGTTTCCCATATATTTCTTTACTTCTTTGTTTTATTTTTTCTTGTTCTGCTGGTGTACTTGTCACTTGTTCAGGGTCATCGATAGTTGCTACAGGGTCTATGTCTGCAAATTTGTTTATACTTGCCATAAACTGATTACCAAATTTTTGGCTATTTTTATCCTTTCCTCTATAACTACCTGGACTCGCAGTATATGCATTTAATAATGTTTCGCCGTCGTTGTTTCCTTTATTAGCAGGATCATTAAATAAATCACGAAAATGTATTACAGATAATTCAGCCGCCAATGCATCATTAGCCTTTAAATCATTCCATGTAATATCTTTAACATTCTTTTCTCCAATTTTTAATTCAGGATGTGAGTTTTGTACTTTAGTTAATGCTCTAACACTGAAATGTCCAGGACCATAACTCATATGGGCTTCAGGCTCTTTACCATACGCTTTTACATAAGGATTATCTTTCCATTTTTCAGGGGTCGCGGTCTTTTTCCATTTATCTTTTATGTCTTGTAAAAAAGTTTGATCACCGACTTTGTAGTAAACATCTTTTATCATACTCTCATGATTAAATAAACCTAGAATATACTTAGGATTTATACCATGCTTTTTTCCATATATATTTGCATATGATTTTATTCTGTCCCAATCCGTTTCTTGTAGGGCCTCTATTAAATCTTTATATCTCATCGCATAGCCCTATTAAGTGCCGCAACTCGTTTGCTTGCTGGATTGTACTTTTTTGTTTTTCTTGCTTTTCTCATCATTCGAGCACCCTTGGCGGCCTTTGTTCTTTTAAGAACATAACGTTTTTTAAGATCTAATGGGGCCGAGCATTGAGATTGTTTTGCTACTAATCTACCTTTGCGTCTACCAAAAGTACATCTAAATTTTCGTACAACTTTATTTTTGCCCTTCTTGGCCCAGACTAATTTTGCTTCAATTAAGTCTTCCGAGTCAGGAATAAATTCAAATAGGTTCATAGCGACATTCCACTATGTGTATTTATTGGATAATAGTAATAACGGAACCAATAAGGGTAGCAATAATTGTTATAGCACCACCTAATATAAGTTTATTAGTGCTAGACAGATGATTTTCTAAGGCCTCTTGGCGAGTATCGATTGCATGAAATCGATCTGTATGATGATTTGTTGCAAATTCTTGAATTACATCCAACGATTTTTCCATTTTATCAAAACGGACATAACTTCGTTCAATGCGACGTACAACGTCATCTATTTTATCTTCTAAGTGAGAGTATCTCTCACTACAAAGTTCTACGTGAGCTTCTAAGTTCTCTGATTCAATATTAGACATTTCTTCCAAACCACTTTTACTGGTGTTTTTATATTACACTTAGTAATATCGATTCGGGCCTATATTTGCCATTAATAGCCAAGGGTTTTTTAGTACTAATTTATTTATTAAATTTTTATGTAGAATTATATAGTAAGAAAATACTCTCTGATTGCTCAGAGAGTATTAATATTAAAGAATGTCAGTTTTAGAAATAAATGTATTTCTATTGACTGCATCGGCTTGTTCGGTTGTATTAATATAATCATTAGATGCAGACCAGGTAAATCCGCCTACCGATCCGCCAGTCCCCATTGTTGCTGTTATAATGTCTATTGCAATACCTTTTAAATCATTCGATAAGTGATATACTAAATTAGCGGCGGCTTGTGTTTGGCCTGTCGCTAATGTTGTGGCTGTTCCTGAATATGCCTTCGGATAATCTGTACTGAATTTCATTGTCCAGTAATTATGATTACCTCCGGAAAATCCCGTACCAAACATATTATTTGTTCCGTCATGTGTAGGACCTGCGGCACCTGTTGTCGCGGCAATCGACATAATTATCGGATTACATCGAAGCATAATAGCCTGCAAAAATCTATTTAAATTCTGTGACCCTGTGGCTTCGCTAATATCAATCATTGTAGTAAGGATGAAAAACTCTAGATTCCTGGAGACCGTTTCGAATTGTTCACCTTGAAATGTGGCTTTTGTTGCTACCATTTATTTTCTCCAAAATCAAACTGTTAATGTATTTATCTAGAGGTCACAAAAAAAGCGTTCATTTTAATAATGAACGCTTTTATGTTATAAGTTATTAAAACTTATGCTAATACAAGTGCTGTCGAAACTGTGGGGACTGCGGCAGCCATGCTAACCGAAGTTGGATCATCGTTTCTTAAAGACGCTTGCATTGCGGCAGTATTGCCCCAACCAAATGGACCTTCAAATATCATATGAACTTTACCACCTGTTGCGCCATTTATTGCAACAACTGTACCTTTTTGTGATGCCCACTCAATTAAATGAGTTAAAATACCGTCTGTGCCTGTTGATGCGGCTGCCGTATGATCGGTATTTGCACCGTCAGTCAATTGTACATACGTAAAATTTGCACCTGAAAATTCAGATGCGCCAGCATTTGCTGTTCCTTGAGCGCCTCCTACTGGGACGCCTCCTGCTTTAGATACTACCATTTGTAATCTCCTAAATGTAATCTATTTTAATTATTTATCATCTGATGACAGTTTTTCTAGCTCAATCATCATATCTAGACGTTTTGACTTTAATCTAAAGAAATGAAGCATGGTTGTAATGACAAGATGACGTTGATGTTTTGTTGCTAACGGCCATTCTTGAACTATACGTCTACATGCTCTAAATTTACTATTAACAATTTTTAAATCACCTTCTAATTTCAATAAAAACCGTTTTATAAAATTAGAATTTACATCACCACTTTTAATTTCATAAAAGAATTTTTTAAGTAATGGATAATCTATATTAACTTTACTTAACATATTATTTTTATCATTTATTAAGTCTTTTGCTTTTTCTTCGTCGCTCATTATTAAATAATATGTCAAATACATATCAGTTTCTGATATTCTAAATTTATTAAAATTAACAAATGCCATTGTTTTTGTTGCATATTGTATTGCATAGTTTTTATCTTCATAAAGTAAAACATATAATGCCAATGCTTGCATAAATGCTAAGTCTGCTACTTCTCTGCCATCATATCTTTCGATTGTAAATCTTTGATGAAACAATCTACTTTCAGTAATATTATTAATAAAAGTTAAACCCTCTGAAAATGTTTTATCAATTAATTTGGCAGTTGTTGCTTTACGTTCTGCTTTTGCTGTTCCTACTTCGCCAGATTTAATTGTTACTAAACTATTAAACATTCCTTTTATTCTATGTTTACTTCTAGGATTTGCTAATGATAATTTTACATCTCTAACTAAATCTTCAAATTCAGCATTTAAATCATATTTTTGCAACAACCTCACAACATCATTCCAACTCATTGATTGCCATACAGATTTTCTATTTAATTCTTTATAATTTTCGCCTAATGTAACAATTCGTAACTCAAGTCTAACTCCACTTAAATTAAATTCGTACTCTTGATTTTCTTCTAATGGTGGAGCATTGATACCCATTCTATTAAATACTGCTTCGGGTTGTTCTTCTAACATAATTGTTTTAATTAAGCCAATCATTAACCCTTGCTTTTCTGCAGGATAATCTAAAAAACGTCGTTTGTAAATTGATTCTTCTGGGGTTATTGCAACAATATTATCTATTTGTACTGTTTTATCTGAATAACTAGATTGGGGGAATAATACACTAACTAGTTCGCCTGCGTTATAGTATTTGCGGCCTTTATACTTAGAACTTTTAAAAGGAACTATAGTTGAATCAGGAAGTGATGCAAAGTAATCTGCTAATTGTTGTTTAACATTTTTTTTGTCATCGCCTTTGATATGAACAATTAAATCAATATCACCGAAGTCTTCTCTGTTGCCATAATTAAAACTACCACTAATGTCGGCACTAGTAAATCCTGGAAATTTACTCAAGACATTACTAACATAATTATCTGTGGTTGGCCGAACATGTGGGGCCTCTATTCTATCTCCGCCTGCTACTCCGCTCATTTTTGTTTTTTCCTGCGAATAACACCTGCAATTCCACCCATAGGCATAGTTGGTTTAGGTTTTGCTACTGGTGGTTCTGGTCTTGCTACTTGCATTGGTTCTTGCATTGGTTTTGATATATCCGCAATATTCAACCCAGCTCGATTAGGATCAAGTATGGTTCTTGGCTTTTGCGAATCAGTTGGCATTGTGATTTGTGATGCATACTGATCTTGTTGAGGTTTAGAAGCATTCCAATCGTTAGGCCAAAGCTCTCCTACTGGCGGGTTTCGCTTTGAATAATCAAGTGCCGCTTTTCTCATGGAACCTAACTCTGAGTTTTTTGCTTTCAGATAAGCATCATGTGTTTTAAAATGTACTCTACCTGCGGCGTCAAAATATGTTTCGCCTTGATTTTCAGTTATAACTTCATTTATTTTCATTATGTAATCCTATATTGAGCTAAATTACTATTGTCAGGTAAAAATTTACCTGTTAGTCCTAATTTTTTTTGATTGTTAACCCAATATTCTTGCATATCTTCAGGAATATCTGCTCTTGATGAATCTAATATT
>Ga0080013_1001055_pt1 | contig 37408 bp, 52 predicted proteins | sample ETNvirenome_6_85_FD_69236 | JGI IMG/M metagenome (GOLD analysis project Ga0080013, IMG submission 69236) | Marine viral communities from the Pacific Ocean - ETNP_6_85 (SPADES assembly) (version 2) | ecosystem: Environmental > Aquatic > Marine > Oceanic | place: Pacific Ocean | collected 2013-06-19
GCGAACCAACAGGGGGAAATGCGGCACAGGGCCAGAATCTCATCTTGATCCAGGAAATCATCAGACATCACGGGACATGCGCCGGATAGGCAATCAACTCGTCACGAAGGTCTTTGAGGAACAAAGGATTCCCTTCAGAATTCAGATTCGTGAAGATGTTGTGGTTGAAATACTCAAATGCCTCAGCTGGATCCATCCGGTCACGCCACACCATGATGTCAAGGATCTTCTGAGTCGAGTAGACGGCAGCACTGTGGTGGGATACGTCCATACACACGCCCACCAGGGCCTCTTCAAAATCACCCAAAAGCACGAGCTGTTGATCAGCATCTTCGTCGTAGTTCATAGAACATCCCCTTTCCAGAGTTCGTCGGTAAGTATTTCCTGGGTTCCCCAGGCTTCAGGCTCCCCGTCTATCAACCATTCGCCCCTAGCATACTGCTTCACATGAATCATTTCATGGACAACCGTCATCACGAAGTTGCGTAGGGTCTGGTTGGTGCCGATAACGAGCTGGAATGCCCTATTGCTCTCCCCCTGGGGCTTGCACCATCCGCAGCAGTCATCCAGCGGCTTCAGCCTTACATCCAGATCCAGGGTCCGAAGTGTGTCCAGCTTCAATCTCTTGAGACACCAGGTGACGGTCTTCTGGGCGTAATCCCTCTGGTGGGCCTTTCCCCCCTGGATACGCACCTCAATCCCGCCAATCGTCAGTCTGAGCTGCCAGGTTCTTCAGCCTGGTCATGTCTTCGTCACTGAACAATGGGCCTCCATCGTGACCAGCCAGGCGATCCGCGATCCTGCCGTCGATACGCTCGAGGATCATGTTGAAGAACTTGTAATCACCACCCAGGGCCTGTCTGAGAGCCTGGGTAACCAGCCCCTGGACGATCTTCTCCCCAGATTCACCGTCTGCCAGGCGTCTACGAAGCTCGGCCTCAATGCTCACAGAGCCTTTGGGGCGACCTCCAGGGTTACCGGACTGGCCTGGCTTGAACTGGTATTCCTTCAACCAGGGGCGTTCCAGCTTTCCATTGCTGTTTCCTTGCTGTTCTTCAGGGTTATCCACTACCGTTTCCTTTTTCTAGAACCCCCAGCCAACCAGGCGAATGCAAACAAGGGTAATGCCCCAGGAGAAGGATGTCTAAGGCCAGTTATGCCGTCGACATTTGATTTGATCTCATTGAAACTGCCGATCCACTCAGTAATTGCGTCTACGGCCTCTTTGCCGAAAATAGCACCCACGGCGACAATAGCAGCTGTCAAGATGAAAACCTTCTTGTCAAGGTCTTTGATCTTGCTGTCTTTTTTCTGGTTTCGTTTTTTGCAGTCAGCCAAGTCAGATCGAAGTTGTTGGACCTCTTTCTCCTGGCAAACAGAGCACGATTTTTTAGTTATTTGGTCATGTTGCTGCATGTTCCTGTGCAACCTGGGCTGGAGATAGGCAAAGCTTCACATAGGGCATACGCTTCAAACGAATGTCCAATCCTCCAAAACCCTTCTTTTTGACCAGAGAGCAGTGATCAGGATATCTAGAAGCAAGCATATTTGCAGCATCTAAATGTCGTTTTTCTCTCAATCCAGGGCCATCACCAGCTGTTCCGCCGCCGCCTTTGGTGTAATAAGCGGTTTTCACGGTTACAGCCTCGTCACGAATCACTGAACCGTCGACCAGGTAATGTTTGATCGATAACTCAAAATCATCCTTGTTGCCGCATTCGGGAAACAGGCTGATATCTCTTCCGCCATCAGAAATGAACCCCTGGAATACTGCACAACAGAACCTAAGCCCCTGGGTAACGTGTTCCCTCATGAAATAAGCATTCTGCACGGGATAAACGCCCCACATCCTGGAGTCATTGGCCTCGGTGATATCAAACATCTGATCTACGTATTTCACCAGGTTAGACACCTCCTCGAGATCGTTTTCCCCGGTTTTCTTCATCAGGGCAGCGATATCGTCATCTACGTGCAAAACCCTGGTTCCAGCTGGATAATGGGATCTGTAAGCCCTGACGGCATTGTTGATTCCTGGGCCGCACTGGACGTAGTTGTACCTGGCTTCCCCCAAAGCTTCTCGATAGGCATCTTCCTCCCCCTGGTCAACCACAAACAGGGTGATCTCCTGATCTGGGATGCCAGACCTGGAGAGCATATCCAGGGTCTTATCTTTCAGGACCTGGGTGCGTTTATACGTCTTGATGGCTATCTGGAAATTCATACCAGGGACGTTCCTGTTCCACCCATCGGGTTGTTGTGAGAGCGGTTTTTGGCTCGATCAACCTCCTCAGCAGCTGTTCCGCAGTGACGCATCTTCTCTCGGTAATACAACACCAGGGCCAGGCGACGATATTGTCCTGGATGGCCCACTAAAGGGGTGTTCCCGTGCCACCTGTGGACGTTGGCGAACAGGACCCCTTGGGTCCGCATGTCCACCGCCAGGCGATATTCGGGGAAACAGGTGTATCCGCCTTCGTATTTCCCAGCTTCCATGGCCGTCATTACCCCACAGCCCTGTTTGTAGTCTCCTACGTCCTTGTGGACAGCTGTTTGCCAGTTGGCATTGACGGTGACCGTCGTGAAGACCGAATCTCCGATCACGAAATCCTTGCTTGTGTCCTGGGTGACCTGGGCCTGGTTGGAGTGCAGATCCGGCACATGCTCCTGGAATAAGCCTGAGATGTGCTCAATCATGGGAATCGCTGCCTGGTATTTCTCCTGGTGCTTGACTGTGTAACTGGTCTGCCGGCAATAAGGCATCCTGGGGGAACGGTCGAAATAACCGACGATGCCCGACATAACGCTCTCAGCCCGGTTAGTGTTGCTCAGAGTGCCGTCTTTCTTGACCGCCTTCCACTTAGCGACCTTTTTACCCGTCTTGGCACTCATGTCTTCATTGATACCAGCTGCGATACCGCGATTATCAGTCATTCCAGCGGCATCATTCAACGCCTGGTAGCCCTGGCGGATCAACCGGGCTGGAATCGCTCCTGGAATGTATCTAACCAGCAAATCGCCGTTTTCGTCGAGGACCAGGGTGTCTTCCCTCACCACCAGGTCGTACGCACCGTCATTCAGCAGTTTGCCCGCATATTCGGCACACTCCTCGTCTGTCATGTGCCTCTTTGCTTCAATCGTTTTCATGCCCTGCAACCCTTTTTAATGAACCCAGGACGGTGTCGGTCGGATTATCAGTCCCCAGGGCCTCAGAAGCATCTTTTATCGCATCCAGGTACTGCTCAATCGTGTCAACGTCGAAAAACAACTGGACCATGCGGACGTGTGATGGGGGTGCTTGCATGCCCTGGCCGCCTGGTTGACTGACCAGGCCCTGGGTTTGCTCGTCATGCGGCATGTTCAACTCGAGGGTCTTGCTGATGCTGTTAACCAGTTTATTGAGGTCATTGATGCTGAAGCCCGTGGATTCTATGTCTTCCTGGGCGATGTCCTGGAGTGTTGCAGCAAGCTGGACCTCATCCCAATCGGCCAATTCAGCCGTTCGGTTGTCAGCAATGGCGTATCCAAGCTTCTCGGCTTCGTTCAAATCGGTCCTGACGACTTGAATCTGGCTCCAGCCCATTTCCCTTGCAGCAGCCAGGGTGCCGTTACCCGCAATAACCACGTTATCTTCGTCAATGACGATTGGTTTCTGTTGTCCCCATCGCCTCAAGGACTCTTTGATGGCCTCAATGTTGTGATGGCCGTGTTCCCTGGCGTTCCTGGCGTCATGTTCCAGGTCCTGGATGCTCAGGGACTCGATGTGCATTTCAGCTGGGTTTGTCTTTGTCTTTGGCATTAGGTATATCCTCCACCTTTGCGCCACCCTCGATTGCGACTACAGCATACACAGACCTTGCAACCTGCTCCCAAATCTCCTTGTACTGCGGTTTCAGGTCTTCCCAATCAGTGTATTCAGAACTGAACTTCAGAAACATCCCCGATGCCATCGCCAAATACGCTGCTCGAGCCATTCCCGTTATCAACGAACGGGAAGGCCCAGGCAGGTCGACACCATCATGGATGATCCTTTTTGCTGCCACTCACTTCCCAGTGCCTTTATCGGCATTACGGCAACCGTCCTTGCAGTCTTTTCGCACCAGGCAGGTGAGCCATTTGACCCATCCAAGTTCACTCATGCAAATGCCTGCCAAAAAGCCGATTACGAGCCAAAGAATCCAATTCATTGCGTTTCCTTCCGTTTGAGTTTGTTGCGTGCAGCCTCGTAGGCTGGATCTGAAGAACGACGAACAGCGATTGCCTCTCGGAATGCCATCTCATGGCCCCGGTCTAACACCTTCATGTCCGCCTGGGCAGACCTCATGGTTGCCTTGGGGATGAACAGGCCAATAGACCACAGCACCTTCTTGATGAGCATCCCCAGGCCCGTTTGCCAGAGCAGGATGATGACCCCGATCACGATGGCTGCTATCGCCAGGTTTCCCAGCATTGAAGCCCACCAGGGGGTCAGGTCTTCTACCCGGTGCAGGTTGTCCTGGATGCTGATGGTCGAAGCCTGGATATACGCCTGGTCAGACTGGATATTCCCCGCCAGGCTGATTATCAAGCCCTGGGCATCCTGGGCTACCTGGTCGTTCTGGATGGATTCCAGCTCCAACGTCGATTGAGCAGCGGCCTGGATGTCGGTGGCATATTGCAAGCTGTCTGATGACCTGGCGTTTATGACCTGGGCAGAGTTACCTATGGCCTTTTTGGCTGAAGAACACCCGAAAAGAAGAGAGGCCAGGAACAGAATGCAAATGACGTTTTTCATAGTTTGGTGACCAAATACAATATAACCGCAATCAACAAACCAGAAACAGCCGCTATTTCTAGAACGGCTGCGATCCTCTCAAGTCTTCCAGGACTGTTCATTCACTTCTCCTTATCTGATCTCTCCAACCGTTCCACCTTCTTCTCAAGCTCTTTTAACTTCATTTCTGTCGCTGCCTTATGGCTCGCAACTTTCCAAATCAGGGTTGACGTAAATGCCAAACCTGCCAAAAACAAGCCAAACGGCACAAGGGTGTCTTCTGACAACACCGTATTCCCCCCAGTGTTCATGACTCCCGCCAGGCCTACGGCTGATGTACCAGTGGAGGCTACGCAGCTGGCGAGCAGTGATATCAACTCCGATGTGTTCGTAACCATTCCAGGGTCATTCCATTGATGTGGTTTCGCCATCCCATAATGTCTCTGTTGTACGATTCTTCTTTACCACTTTCAATGGCATTGGGCCGTACTTTAACCAGAGCCTCCTGACCCTTCGGAATGCTTCGGTTTCCATCCCCTTGACCTCTACCGCCACCAATTCGCCATCGGCGTAGCAAACCAGGAAATCGACCCTGTAGCGGTCATCCTCCGTCAAGTCGATTGGCACCTGGCGAAGCCACCAAAGGACGATTCTCGAGCCCAGGAGCTTGTCCAGGTCCTTGGCGTATTCCGCTTCCATCTTGGAGTCGAACCGCCATCCCCGATAAATCGTGGGATTCGCATTGAACTTGTTGCGCTTGGGTATTTTGATTCTTGGGTGACGTTGGGGTATTCGCCTGGGCATGATTAGATGCTATCTGATGGACCAGGTGCGTGCAAAAAAACAACGGGACCAGGCCGAAACCTGATCCCGCTGCGAAAGGGGTGTCCCCAGTTGTACTGAACTTCCCACCGGGGACGGAACAACTATAACGGCTTGTCGGAGTAATATGACTGGTGTGCTTCTGCCAACTCGTCATCTGCCATCAGCCTGGGGTCGCGGTTGATCCTGATGAAATCTCGAGCATCCTGGATGGTCCGAAATATCGGCCCGAATGCGATGTCCGTCGTGTTGCAGGTAAGAATGGCTTTCCCGTCTTTGGTTTCTACAGCTTCACACGCCATCTTGTTGACCCTTTCTGAAGTCTGCCAGGGCTATTTGACGGGCCTGGGCTTCCGTCTTCTCGCCATCAATCACGCAGATGGCAATTCGTTCACGATACGCATCAATCGCATCGAATCCAGCTTGCAAAATCTCGTCTGGTATTGGTTCCGGCATCCGTCACCCCTTCGCGTTCAAGTATAGCCAGCCCGATCAGGTAAGGAATCTGCGGCACTACTGCGTTTCCAAGTTGCATAATGCGGTCCACTCTGTTGGGAACCCCATTAGCCACTCGACCCACGTTGGGTTCAACTGCCCAGTGTCGCCTCGTCTCGCCAACTCCTCTGGCAAAGCTACTCCTCTTGATGATTCTTTCGCCCTTCTTTGAACCGCTTTTATGGACGGGGCACCCTTGAAATCGCTCGCCACTGGGGTCGGAAACATCATGTTTTCGTCTTCCGGTTTCCTGGGTATCGCACCTTGCGGTTCGAACGGGTCTTTCCCCAACATTGCTGTCGCCTCTTCCCTGCTGATCTTCCCAGCCTCCACCTTTTTCCTCAACAGACGGACGTTCCCTTCGTTCGGCCTGGAGTTCGCGCATGGTGTCGGAAACATCTTGGCGTATGCAACCAGGTTGCGGCACCTTTGACTTCCTATGACTTCCTTGTTCCCCGTTGCCCTGCTGGGGCTGGGAAACATGTTCCTGCACCCTGGGTTCTTTTTCATCATGCTCGGTGCTAATTGATTCCCCGTCGCTGTCGGGGTTGCAATAAGCGATGATCCAGATTCTGTCCCTTCGGTGCGGAGCGCCAACGGCTGAAGCTGGCACGCAATGCCATTCTGCATCGTACCCGATCTCGGCCAAGTCTCCAAGTACTCTTCCAACCCCCCGAAAAAGCAGAGTTGCGACGTTCTCCACGATTGCGTATCTGGGTCGTATTTCGCCAATGAGTCTTGCATATTCACTCCATAATCCTGATCGTTCTCCATCCAATCCTAATGCGTTCTTATTCGCTAAGGACAAATCCTGGCAGGGAAATCCGCCGCAAATAATGTCTGGCTTGATGTCATCTTGCTCCAGGATCGACGCATTCAGTTCTTTGACATCGTCATATTGCTTTACGCCAGGCCAATGCTTGTCAAGAACCAATCTGGCTTTCTTATCGCACTCACAGAATGCGACCGTATCGAATCCGCCCGTTGCCTCGAGCCCCAGGCTGAAGCCGCCGATCCCAGAGAACAGGTCAAGAACCTGAAACATGATTTTCACCGTCCAGAATCCTGACGGCATCCGGTCCAAGTGTGTATCGGATCTGGGTTTCAAGTTCAGCCAGCGCGGATATCTGCGCCGATCCCGTGTAGGCATTGCCATCACTTGTCTTTGGTGCGCTCTTGACCAGGGCAATGGCTGCAACCAGGAGGTCTTCGGAGTTCGCCATTGTCCTTGCCGTGGGCCTGGAGGAATACACTTCTGCCACTACATAGGATTCTTCTACACCGTGATCAACTTCTGCAAGACCGCAGATGACATGGTGGCGTTCGTTGTGTGACTTGATTGAAAAACTCATCAGCTTCTCCCGTTCAAGAATGCGTCAAGTGCGTCAATGTCTTCCTGGAAATCCCACACAAACCACTCTGCCATTGCTTTCATGAGTTCCCTGAACTTGCGTTCGCACATTCCAATTGAACTCGGCCATCCCCCATATTCAATCTCGCGATAATCGTTCGCCTCTTCATCGAAGCTTTCGTAAGCAATGCTTTCGACATCAACGCTGTCAAGCCGGTAATCAGGCTCATCGTCTGGGTGGTGGTTGTGATCTGTGAAATAAACCCTGCACTCGATTCGGCTGATGTAACTTTCACCAGGCAGAGCCATGATCTTCATGATTTCACGATCACCGCAACTGTTATCAATAATCAACTTGCTCATTAGGCATCCCCTTTCTTGAGGTTGAATCCTGGTCAGGAGCAATCAAGCCACCGCCAGGCTTAGTCCGCTTTTCTGTAGCCCCGATAGTGATCTTTACTGAATATGCACGGTTCGATCGGAATGTTGCAAAGGTCTTCATTCCAGGCGAGACGCTGCCGTCGGACTGCGATGTCAGAATCATCATGTCCCCAGTATTGACGCGCTACTATCTCTGCTCCCCTGCGATCATGTGCCCACAAATGGACGTTTTCGCCATTCTTTGAATCAGTTGTCCACCGGCCATTCTTGCAGATGCCAAATGGCCTTCTTGCATTCCATAGTTTCATTTTAGTTGGCATTGTGTTTCTCTCAAGGTTGAATCCTGGGTGGAAGCAGTCAAGCCTCCACCCAGGCGGTTCTCTTCCGTCACCGACCAACAGTTTACAGAAGAAAGGCCCGTCTTACATGCAAAGCAAAGCGGGCCGGGGTAGAGCGGTCTACAAGACCGTCAAGTCAAGACGGGGTAAGTCGGTACGAGTGCTTGCCGTGCGGCTCCACGTTCACGCCCTTTGGGATGTGGAACCGGAGGAAGCTCGGAAGCGGACACGCCTCGTAACTGGATGGGAGTTCGACTCGGAACTCGGATGGGACTTGGGGATTCTGGAGTTTCCCCGTGACGTTGCTCTTGAAGATGAGCGGACATTTCTCGGAGCCCAGGCCGAAGAACCTCGCAATGGAGGATCTGGTCTTTCTCGCCTGTCTTATTGAAATCGGGAGTCTCGTTTTCTTTGCCATGTTCAACCCTTTCTCGGTTTGAAACTGCTTCTGGAACCACTGATGCAATGCTGTCCGTTCTCGTGATTCTTGCCGCGCATGCGGAAGCCGCACTTGGGGCAGCGGGGGCGCGTTGGTGCGCGGTTGTTAGTTGGTCGGGTGTCGGTAGCCATGTCTAACCCTTTCTTGTCAGAGGAACTGAGAGCCGTGAGGAGGGAGCCGTCACAAGGACGGCTACCGCTCATGGCTGTCAATTCAGCCGAAGTACCGTTGAAAGAAATCAGGATCGTCCAATGCCAACTGAGTGCTCTTGCCAGAAAGTCCAGTCAATGCACGGTAGTATTTGTCGCTCAAATGATCCGGCTCGTATTCGTGTCCGAACTCATGGATTACGAGATCGACAACATCGGAGAGGATCGGCTCATTGAACCACTTGTAGCCCAAGCGTCCAATGTTGAAAGTCAACTCCCTGCCACCATAAGCGGCAATGGTGCTGGTTTGCGATTCGTTGAAGAACTGAACAGATACGTCCACCCCCATAATCCTTGCAGCGAAATCTACACAGAATGCCCTGATGTTCTTCATGCCATCGGTCCATTCTTCAGTCGGAATCTTGGTGCAGGATGCAGCACCGCTCCACGCCTTCGGTGAGGGAGTGATCTGTCCGGTCGGCTGAACGGGAGCATGGGTGTTCACGTTCTCCCACTGCGCCTTGGAGAGAGCGCGACCTCCGATAACCCTGATGTCAGAAGCGGTAGCAATCTTGTTGGCTTCAAGATCAGAAGGATCGAACTTGGCTCGGTTGGTCCCGAACTTCATGTCAAGAAATGCAATCGTCGCACCCTGGTCGATGTCCTTGTGTTCTGTAGCATCCTTCACCCAGGAATCGTTGACATCATCGGAGTCCAGCAGGTCGTAGGTTGCGTTCATTACAACCGTGTTCACCTTCCGCATGTACGCCGGCTTCACGTTGTCGCGGTTCATGTTCATCGGCACCTTCTGGTGGATGTCAACACTGAACTTGCCGTCGATCTCAACGACGGGGATTCCCATTTCGTAGAGATACGGCTTTTGATCGGGACCGACGTTGTAGATCAGAATGTCGGTCTTGCGAGCAGTCTCAAAGATCCTTCCTTCTTCGTCTGCTGCAATGGTCGGAAGAATTGAATTGGTTGTTCGCACGGGATCCTTCGGAGCCAAGATCCGACCGTTGATGTAGGTGTCGATTCCGGGCTGGGCGAGGAGGCTGTTGAACTCCTCAATGCATCCCTCCCGCTCGGACTTTGTCATCTTGACTGTCGCCATGAACATGGAGCCGGATTCGCGATCGTTCTCAACGATCTCGCGGTCCCCGTTCTCCTTGAACCTGACAGTGTTTCCAACCGTGCAGATCTCTGCTTCGGTGCAGAGGGCAAGAACAAGTTTCTCGCCCAGGTTGAACCGACCGCGCTTGTTGGAATTGTTCTTCTTGCCGGACTCGGCGAACAGGGTGTACGCGTGACGAATGTCCTTGAAGCCTTCGGGGTTGTCATCCTCAACGATGAGAATGCTTCGACCCCGGACTCCGGCAGTCTTCAACGTGACGCGAACATTCTTGCTGTCTTCGTCCCAGGCGTTCTGGACGAGTTCAAAGATGACATGCGCCTTGCCCTGGCGTTCAAGAAGCTTTGACAGCCCCTCTTTATCGACATCAAACCACTTTGTTGCTTGACTCATTTTGATACCCCTTTCAAGAGCATTCCTGGGTTTCCGGCTTTTTGCCCAACCCTTCATTTGTATTGTCGGCTTTTTCCCCGTATTTCGAAAGCAATATCGGCATGAAATCTGCCTTTTTGACCCAAAAAACTTGCTTTCTCTTAGGGGGCCAGGTGGCCCGCACCAGGAGCGTTAGGTAACAGGCCCCTGGACCCCCATTGAAAGCAATCAAAGCCCTCAGGGGGGCTCTACGGGCTTCTGAAACTGTCCCAGCGGCACTCAATGATCCCGCCTGTCTCATCAGCCCTCGAGATGATGCTGGGTCCGATCTTGTTCACTAGTTCCTCTTTCCGGTCATTGGTGATCAGGATCGTATCAAGGTTTGCCCCATATCGGGCATCTACTACCTGGTTCAACACCCTTCCCTCCCAATCAGACCCGCCCCTGTCATGCAGTTCGTCGATGACGAGCAGCCTGGGGGCATCAGATGATTTGGGGTTCGCCCAGGAACCAAGGTTTCCGGCCATCTGCTTTAGGATGTCCAACTCCGAACCGTCCCCATCGAATGTCGAACGGATCTGGGTGTAGATATCAGCAGCCCGATAGTATTTGACGGGGACTAGGTTCAAGGCGAACAGGCGACCCAAGCAAGCGGTCATCTGGGTTTTGCCCGTTCCCCTCTTGCCGGCCAAGATGAACAACGAGCCTTGGTCACCCAGCTTCCCGCGCATGTACTTGTAGGTTGCTTGCCAAGGGCATTGGGGGTCAGTCCCCTGGTGGACCGATTTGGCGTGATCCATGTGTTTCTGGGGAAACCCAGATCTCACCCAATACCCCTTCACCCTCATCGCATCATGCTCCCCGAATGTCGCAAACTCCTCCAAGTCCAGTTTCTGCATACTCTGATCCAGTTTGATTTCCACGATTTGGCCCCTTTTCAGTTTGCCGTTTTAGCCATGCTGTAATGAACCTGGGCAACCCCTTTTGAGTCTTCCGTTTCGACGGGTTAGCCAGCAGCCATTGATTCATGGCCTTGAGTTCCTGTGCCACATCTACATTCGGGTAGGCGTCCTCCCAACCCGGAATCCTGGGTTCAACGCCCGACCACCCTTCATCTTCATTCCACCCCACTAGTTCTTTAGTTTTGGTTTTTTCTTTTTCCTTTTTCCTTTTTGCATTGCCATCGCATTGCGACCGCATGTCTTCATCGCCCCACCTTGCCTGAGCCCCCTTTACAGCGGCTTCCCTTCGTTTCTGCAATGTTCCAGAAACCTGATTATGGTCCTTGATCATTCTGTCCATGTGCCACCCGTCCTCGTCAAACCGGAACGGCTTCATCACCATCGGTTTCAACTGATTCCATTTGAGGACTGAACACCTGGCCCAGGCGGCAAGGTACTCATCGTTGTTTGGGAGGGTTCCTGGAGGGTCTTGCTGCCAAGCCCTACAAAGCAGTAGAATGTATGCCCCTACCTCCTCGGTGTTCATCAGGGCCACTTTGTCATCGGCCAAGAAATCAGCAACATTCAAGGGGATGTACGGTAAATCACTCATGATCTTCTCCTCTCGACGATGTGCCTTGTCTCACCAGGGCCGTCGTCTTATTCACTTCGGCCACCAGAGAGTCATGTTTGTTCCTTTGCTTTGACATCGGCGCGCACCCTTTCGGTACAAAAGTTTCTTGTTGTTCAAGTCTGACAATCGCCTTTGGCATTCAACGTGCTCGAGGTTGCATTTGATTGCCAACTCTCCAGCTGTCAATCCTGGGTTCCTGCGAACTGAATCAAGGACGATAGCCTGGTTGGAAACCAGTTTGCCGGTGTCACGGTGATTCAGAAACGCCCTTCGGCTTGTTTGTGGGTCTTCATTCCTGCAATTCAGGTGCGAGCCCTGGGTCGGAGTCACTGGCGGAATCTTCATTGTTGCCTCCATTGTTTATGAAGCTTTCAATGTGATGTGGAAACCAATACTTTGCCTTTTGATTCATTTGAATGGACGGGGGGGGAAGTTTCCCCCCCTTTACCCATTTCACGATAGTTGACTCCGTGACCTTGAATCGTTCTGCAAGGTCGGAGGTTTTCAATAGTTCTTGCATTCTTCACCTCAGAACTTGATTGTGTTGTACCCGGTGATGCGCTTCTTGCCCTTCATCTCTTTGTATTCAATCGTGACAGCTTCGGATTCATTGGCGTGGGCCTGGGCTTCTTCGTAAATCTTCTTATCGAAGGTGCTGTACTTCTCGCCATCTGAACTGACGATCAGGTAGAGAATCCACCCATCTTCAACTTCGTTTCCATCAGTCCCCTTTTGACGGAACTCTTCGACCCGATCAACTACGATGCTCGTGACGTCTTGCTGAACGTCATCCCAAACGTCTTTCGACTTGGCCGACTCTGGCTTCGACTGGGCTTCCTTGTTGATCGACGCGCCTGACTTCCTCCTGGGTGGCGAACTACTTTCTTGGACTGACGCTTGGTTTTGCGTTTCGGCATTTGAGCCCTCGCTGTTGAATACTTCTGGCATGTCTTCAATGTCTTGGGTAAAGATGTCGGCGGCTGCCGTGGCAGTCAGGACTGCATCAACGAATGCCCTCTTCTTCGCCATCTTCTTCACCGTGTTGTAGTAGTCGGCAGGATTGTCATGGTCTACCTGGTGGTGAATGAACCACGCACCATTGTTCTTCCTGGGGGAGTAGCCGGAACCACCAAGCAACGACCTGTCCCTCGTGTCCCAGTATTCGGGCGGCACAGGGTTGCCGGTGTTCTCTGAGCGATACCGGAACTTGCCTTCCATCGTCGTGCAGACTCCGACACCCTGGCCGACGATTGTCCCCGTGTTCCTGCTGACAAGTTCGCAGGTGATTTCGTATTCACGATGTCCGCCGGGTTCGATGGTCTTTTCGATGTCATACTTGGCAGCAAATCCGAACATCAGAGCAAGCTTCTGTGCCCCAGGCTGGAGCAACGATGGCTTGTTGCCACACCCAGGAATTACACCGAAATGCTCTCCCGAAATCATCACTTCTTTCATCAAGTGCTGAATCTGCTGCACCTGATCTACTGTGTCCGCTACGGACATCCGACTGTCGTTGTTGGCTACAATAATTTCATTCATCACAAATCCCTTCATGTGTAAAAAAACTGCCGGAGGGTACGCATCCTGCGTCTCCGGCAGCCATTGAATCGGGGAGTCCGATTCAGGTCAAAGAAAAAGCATTATTCCTTCTGCCTGAAGAAGTCGTCTACCGCAATATCGGTTTGGTTGTAGATTTCTTCTGCGGCATCATCTGACAAGACGATGTCCTTTTGCGCCTTGCCGTCGGTGGTCTTGAGGTTTGTCAGCGACACGAAATACCTTTTTGGCTCGTAGTCGTATCCGGTTCTTGGATACGCTTCGACCCACTCGGCATCTATTTCAAAAGTGGCTGTGCCAACCAAATAACTTCCGTTGTAATCGAAACGGAAATCTTCAATGGTCTTCTTTTTTGTCACTCTTCCATCCCTCAGGATTCGGATAACCATGACGGTTCCTTGTAGTTCAGTCCAACCAGGTGGTCGGGTCATCGACATAGGAATTGGGGCGACCCAAGGCCTGGAACATGCGAACGAAAATGTGGATTAATAGTTTCATCTTTGCCCTTTCAACAAAGAGTCATTCTGGCCCATTGGTAACCAATGATCACGATTAGTTTAGGCCAAAACAGCATAGTCAACCTGCCTTTTCGGCGTTATTCCCGCCCGGACTTTGCTTTTTCTCCGGTTTTGTCAGTCTTCTATCGCAGCATCAACTACAGAAAGGTGGATGATGCTCAGGATTGCCGGCCTGGGGATACAGTTCACATCCCCTACCAGCTCCTCTTCGGCATCTAAGGTGCTTGCCAGGGTGATGAACTCGTGGGTTTCCTTGACGATCCACCCCAGTGTGATCATCTTGGCTGGTTTCATTTCCTTGGCCTCGCCCACATCTATCCAGGGCTCGGTCTGGGATGTGATGTCTAACCAGGTCACCATCTTGAGTTCTTGGCAATCAATCACGGGTCACCACCTGGGCATCCCAGCATTTGCCGTTCATCCGGCTCACCCGACCCAACTTGGATTCTCCCAGCATCAAACCAGCACCCCACTGAGATGTGTCCTTCCTCATCATGTACGGGGGCTGTAAGGGTCCCATCGTGCCTACATTCGCATACCAATAGGGCAGCAGAACCCTGGCAGACCTCCGGGCCTGGGTGACATCTCGAGGTCTGTGAGTGTGCCCCCTGACCACAAGCCTCCAGGAAGACCCGCCCAGGGCATAGCAAATCTGCAAGCCCTCCAGCTCATCACTGTTAGCCCCTGCATCAAACCCGTGGCAGAAGACCACCTGGCCTAATTCAAAACACCCCCTCGAGTCATGGGTAGATGGTTTCTGGTATTGGACCTGCCTCCAGAGCCTGAACTCCTGGCCGAACTCCGGGTGCATGTTCCAATCGCACAGGGATCGAAGATCGCCAGGTATCCGCCTAGCATCCCGGACTTGGATGTTGTCATCATGGTTTCCAAGTGTCCAAACCAGCTTGCAGTCCCCTGGCAGCTGGGAACGAATCTGGCGCAGATATTGCGCCCCCTGCTCATATTCATCTTCCAGAGAATGCTCTGTCTCATCAGACGGATGAACACTTGCGGCAGCAGCATCGAACAGATCGCCCAGGAGGACGAAATGGGTCAGGGGGCCCGTCTGCCCCTGGTGGTCTGAAAGTGTCCTTAGGAGCCATTCTAGGGCTTCTTCACGGTCCCTGGAAACCTGGCCTACATGGACACACGATATCGCTGCGAATCTTGCACTTTCGGGCATAGATGCCTCCTTGCATCACCAATGTCCCTCCGGGCAAGCCTCACCCCCAATAGTTACCTTGGATGCCAAAAAGCACCCGCAACCCCCACGCTCTTCACTGCACACTCCAAAGTCGTAATACCCACTGGGGCATTCTAAGCAAATTCCCCTTCTTTCTCTCGCCAAACTGGGTCCAGCCTGGTCGATCCCCAATTCTGATTTCAACAGCCCTGGGACGCCCTTAGCCAGCCTAGTTAGCAAATTCGCCTTCTTGGCCTTCCTGGCTTCTTCACAGGACGCACATCCTTGGCTTTCTGGTTCGGGATTTGCCTCCTGGATCACCCGACCATCTAACCGAATATCTGTCCTTTCGCCCGCCTGGTAGGGCTTGCTCACATCCTGGATCTTCATCTCATGGTCAAGGAACAACTCAACACACAAATGCCCGTTCTGCCGTTTGCTGCAAACTGTGTGAATGGTCGTTTTATCCATGTCAATCCACATATCCGATCGAAACGATGTTCAATGACGTGCCCCTCAAATCTTCTTGGCTCACCACTTCGTGGGTGCAACCCTCATTGACGTAGCAAATCGGCCTGATTGTCTTCTTGATCAACCCGGTCCCCAGGCCGTAAGGCACTTCTACCTCAATCATAACCAGGTCGTTCACCATCTCTGACTTTACGGAAAATTCGTACCCGTCCTGGAGCCGGATGGTTTTGGCCGTTTCTAGCACCAGGTCCTTGGGCTGCAATACTACATTTAAGTTGAGGGAACAAATTGAGCCTGGGTTTGCATACATGCACACAAAGTCGAATTCCAAAACCAACTCCGACAGCTCTGCCAGGTTCAACCTCACCATCGGTTCCTTGAGGAGCCTTGGCATTTTCCTAGTCAGGTCTGGATAGTGCGGTTGTCCATCGGTTGACAAGTCCACGCCGTAAGGCAGAGAAACCAAATACTGGTTCCCCCTGGAGTCAAACACGATCCTTTCAGAGTGTTCAAATATGAACTCAGTGGCCTTTTCTTTGTCACTCAAATAATCAAGATAGATCGAATAACCCTCAACTTCGTCGCCGACCTGGGGGATCAAATCGACAAACATCCTCAAGCCACTGTACGAAATAAACGGAACCGGCTCGAGTTTGTAGAACCCTTCAGACCCTGGGTTAAATTCCCTGACGCAATCAGAGGAAATGCAACCACATTTGCCGGTCGAATTCGCGGTAGTAAAATACCCCATTGAGTGGTGGAATCCGGCGTAGGTATCTGGATCCAAGAAAACTGGGTCGTGGTAATCTGGAACTACGCCTACGCCTGAGTTGGGAAAGTTATCTTGCCAAAATGTGCTGATGGGCTTGTAAGAACACGCACTGGCTCTGTATTGGGGCGGCCCCAGAGCAACACTCAAAACATTCATTCTTCCGTATGGTATTTGAGACCCAGCACCAGGGTTGTTGATTGGATCTTCTCCCGAATAAACACCATCCAAGGACGTAAACAATTCCCATACAGCTGGGAAAGTCCCTCCAAAGTTGCCGAATAAGCAAGCGGTTTCATACGGCCAATAAATTCCTACGTTTGGATCCAGGGTCTGGCATCCCATTCCGCAAGGAACATCCTCATAGGTCACATCGTAAAGCCAGTTGGGATCAGGAGGATCAGGCACGATCTGATAGTCGCCAGTACAAAGTATTGGCCTGCACCCCCAGTGCATCTCGAGTTCCAGATAAGCCCCAGTCCCGACAGCTTCATACTCGCGCTTGTACATATACCAGTTGCTGCAATTCGCATTTTGGCAATTATGAACCCCTGTCGATGGCTCTCTGAACACGAATTCGATTTTCTCGTCGTTGCTGTTGTTCCAATCGACGATTTGCTGAGAGGTTCGTTTGTTGTTGTTAGTGAGAGTGCCCTGGTAGACCCCCCTGGGCCAACCGTTCGCCAGGGGCCAAGTCGTCCCCGCAAAGTTCACTTGGAAATACCAGGTGACATGGTAAAAGACCGGGCCTCTCCATGTTCCAACTCCCTGCTCTCCAACCCAAACATTTGTCAGCCCACACTGGCCGCGCGCATCGGGGCCCCCAGAGCCGTAGATGAAGTTTTCGTGGAATCTGACATCAGGGCTGTTTGACAGGTGTCCGTCATTGGCAAAGTATTCTGCTTCTGTGTGTTCAGTCGGCAAGAACGTGTTCGCGCAAATCGCAACGTAAGTGGGATACAGGGTGTCTAAGGAAACACCAGGCTCAATTCCTCCCCCGGTGGTATACCAATGAATGTCGTGCCCATCATCCCTTCTGAATACATACCACTCTTCACAACAATTGCATTCGCACTCTTGCCCAGGAACCACGCTTACATAGGCTCCATCGTGGGTAATGTAATTCCCCCCGTGAACCAGGTTGCCCCTGTCAGACTCAATTGCCATGTTTCACCTCAGAGCTGCGAAACGAAATTCCATGACACAGCTTCTATCTCATCACACGCCTGGGCGCGCGTAGATTCTTCGCCGTCCCAAGATACCTGGTTGATCTGATCTTCCAGGCCGTTGCAGTATCCCCGAACCTCATTGATTTTGGCAAGTAACTCGGCTTTCTCATCGCCCGTAACAATTCCCATCGCGATATTTCTTTGCTTGTATTCAGGCACAGCCTCTTCGATGGCTCTGTTTGCGCGCCTGCGAATGCTAGCAAGACGATAATCACGCACATCTTCGACCTCGCGGTCGTCAACGATCTGTAAGACGTCGCCCTGTTGATCACAAAACATCCTTTTCTTGTGGGTGCTCATTGCGCTTCCAATCTAAGTCCGATTCTTGGTATGTACGACGATTGAGCCCTGGATGCGGCAGCGGCGGTTGCGGGTAATGCGCTTCCAGATTCGTGATACGTCCCCCAGTCTGCGTTGTAATACGCGGCGGCTTGAGAAACCAGGTGCCCGGTTGAAGCCTCGCCGCTGGAGTAAGTTTGCTCGATGTCAATGTCACCTGAGGTTTCGACTGAAGCCATCCAATACCACCCTGCATCAATCTTGAAACTCACGCTTACCTCGGTGTCGCCGGTTCCATTGCCCGTCATGTTAGTCACGGATGATGTGATTTGAGAGGTCGGCAACCCTTTGGAGTTGTTATACATCGCCACTCGAAGGTTCCCAGTGTTGCCCGCATCGTCGCCGCTAATTGTCATTGCTTTGATTGTCACTCCGTACGGAAAAAACCACGGCTGATAGATGACGAAGTTCCCGTGTGCAGTTCCGGCATCCGTTCCGCCGCTATGACTCTGGCCCAGGTAGAACCCATCGGTAGTCTGGTCTTCCCGATACCCTGGGTGGCTCAGCAGGTTCGTGTCAACGGTCTGCACGGAGTTTGTTTTCAGCCTGCCGCTGCTGTCGTAGATTTGGAATCCCATTAGCCCTCCTCCACATAGATGACTTGATACTGCGGCTGGTTCGTTGTTACGTCTGAATTCAATTCAATGACCAGCCTGGCTCGAGTAGCCAGTGCCAACATCGGACCAGAGTGCGTTATGTACTCCTGGGTTGACAGCGTTGTCTCGGGAATGACGTAGACGTACTCGTCATCAAAGCCAAGTTTGGCTTCGTCGTACACCCTGAGCTTGAATGTGATGTCTTCCGTGTCCAGGTTTATGAGGCGGAACATTGTGATAATGTTCGCCCCAGCTGCTGACGAAGGAACCAATACGATTTCCTCGGTGTTCTCAAGCAGCCCCTTAGCGTGTTTGGTGAATAGTGCCATATCAATACCCGTACAAGTTGCTTCTGGTGTAAAAGGTTTCGCCGTCTTGGGACCTGGCCGCTAGTGGGGGATTGATGAACTCACATCGGACTGTACTTGGTATTTCAAATACATACAAAACACAATACCTGCCATCTTCTGTCTGGAAGTATTCAAACACGGTTCCAGGATCTTCCAATCCCCTTTCGCCAGGAGGGCCATTGAACGCCCCATACCCCGTCAGCAATCCTGGGAACCTGTCCGAAGACAACCCTCTCGACCCGTTGGTTAATGAAATAACGGGATGATTATCGCTAACCCAGGCTTCGGGCACGACTCCGATCACGCAAGGGTCGCCCAGGTCTAACGGCTGGCAATTCACGAATGATGTTGAATGTGGTCGGATCGGCTGAATTGCGCTTGTGATGTGCAACAACGGATCAGACACCGAAACCGCGCCATATTTCGCATTGTATACGGGGTTTCCGTTCTCCCAACCAGTAATAACCGCTTGGTGCAGGTTAACCTCGCCACCGCCAGGAGATTCAATGAGAACACCGCCGCCCACCCTGGGCAACACCCTAGCACCGTCAGCTGCAGTTATATCGCCCTGGTAGAGTTGTTCATCAGTCTGATATCCGAACAGCGGGTGGTGATAATTCCCAGACCACTGAGTAGTCGAGCCCTGGCTTGTGAGTGACCAAGTGATCTCCTGGAGTCCAGCCCAGTTGAATCCTTGGCTCGATACCCAACCCTGGTACAAGTGATTGACCGGAGAGCTTCGAAATCGGTCGTAGTAACGCATGGCCATGCGGTCTGCGTATGTCTTGCAGTCATCCTCGTTGTCCCAGGTGAGTTCCCCCTCATCTCCCCCGACCCCTGGGGTGAAGGTGAATCGCGCATGCAAATGGCCGTATATCGTGAATTTCCGATTCCCCGAAAACACATCCGGCCTGCCGTTATTTGTTTGCAACGAAACCCACCTATCTGTCTCGGGATCGTCCCCGCCGCCGGTAGATTTGGGAAGCATGACTATGACCTTGAAGGGCACTTCGTTTCGGATCGCCTCGAGCGGATATATGAAATCCTCCCCGGTCCCCAGGCCCTGGTCACCGTCTCCCGTGCCGTAGCAAGCAGGACACAACGGGGGGAAACTGGGCAATCTTCCTCCAGAGATGATCGCAGTTTCCCAGGTGTTCGTTGGGTCGCCTGGGTTTGTCCACCACGAAGCTGCCGTCTCCAGTTGATCTTCAATGGGCCTTATTTCATACCTGTAACTCTTCCCCCCAGCACCTGGTTGGCTGATGTGGTTTGCGACAACCACCAACCCGCTCATGGTAAGAATTGAATCCAGGAACTCGCCCAGCGGTCGCCCGGTGGCGTGATAGTCGATGATGTCAAAATCTGGATAATCCGCCTGGTCACTCGAATACTTCCATTCGGATTCGTCCAAGAATGGGAATTCGGCCTTGCCGCCGAACTCCCCCCAGGCCCCTCCTCGGTCCAGCATCACATTCAAGACATCCAATGCTGTCCAGGGGACGGCATCTGCTTCTGGGTCTGGATCAAAAAGAGATGGCTTGAGGTATTCCGTCAACTCATTTCTGTTAACCAGGTTCAACCCGTGCTTGAAAATGCCATCTATGGTTTCGTCACCAAGCTTGTACGAGTCGATGATCGGATGCGATTGCCACCAATATCTCTCATCTACCAGGTCAACAATGTAGAAGTCGTATTCGTATGGGATGGCCGCCTTTTTCTTCTTGGATATCAGGGGGGTGACATTGATCATGTACAACTTGTCGAACTCAATGACGCCCATTGTGTCCTGAAACACCATCCTCAAGGGCTTCGCATCTGATTCCACAATGACCCCAGGATCAGTAATAGGCCCAGGCGTATCTCCCAAAGCCCTGTCTCCCTCACCCTCGCCTTCACCCTTGCCTTCTTCCGCCTCTTCTTCTGGGTCAATTGTTTGATCTTGCAATGAGATCAGGTGATCCAGGGTTGTTCTGCTGATCAAAAACGTGCCTGAAGCATAAGAAGCTGCCCCGATGTTCGGCCAGGTCATCTTGTTGAAATCTGATGGGTTGTAACCGCTGTCGGAAAGCAACCCAGCGACCTCGGGAGAAATGGAGATTACAGCTGCGTGTTTACTGCCCAACACCAAGCCAGCACCAGGAATGTTCTCTTCCAGCGAAAGAACGTCGGGAAAGAAGATTTGCGCCATACCTGAACCCATTAGGCATCAACTCCATAAACGGGCGGTGCTGGCCCCAGCTTCCAAGACGGAATTTCTGGGTTAGTTCCCTCGATATCGAAGATGACCCTGGGAACAGAACCGACATCGAGTTCTTGCCCTTCTACCCTGGGGTCAATGGGTTGAGTCAACGCGCCTTCGACCGGCCACCACGACCTCATTTCAACTTTTCCCCAATCAGGAAGGATTAGAGTGGCGTTATAGAAGCCTCTTCCGTTGCCATCATCAAGAAGGCGGACAACTCTTCGGTAGACTGCAACGTATGTGTTGTTGTTGTTTGCGTCGATTGCACCGCGATTAACGTCGAACGATTCAGACAAAATAATCGCATTTGCAGGCTTAGACATCAGAAGTCTTTTCGGCGGAATCTTTGTCCTGGTCAACTGGTATTCTGATTCAACAATCACAACAGGCTTGCCTACCTGGACTGGAATATCAACTGAGTTCATTGATTGCCCAGACATAACAACGACGTTCGAGTTGACAGAAATGCTCTCGGAGCCTGACACGTGGGTGTATGGGTTTTGGGCGTGCCCAGTGGCTTCGATGTCAGAATTGGCATGGTCACCCTCGCCAACGGGAGGAGGAGTGATTTCTTCTAACTCCTCTGAATCAACCACCAGGGTGAGCTCTTCTCCCTCCCACTCGTCGGCCCTTCTCCACAACGCCCTTGGCAATGTCTTTTCCACCCACTCATCCTCCGTTCCAGGATTCCAGGGCACAAACATTTGCCGTTTGATAGATTGGATCAAGCCAGATCCATAAGCATTTGGCCTTTCAGCCAGGGTTGCAGGATCATCTGAATCAAAGAACTTATCAAGCAAGTTAAACCCAAGGCCCATCGGCCCGTTGGGGTCATTTGTTTGTCCAGACGGAGAAGTGGTCTGCAAGCCCTGGGCGGTGATTCTCAACCCAATGCGTTTCTTGGAGAAGATATCGTGCTCCGTCACGGTGACCGCAAGGATTCTATCTACAGGAGTTGCCCCAGGTTCGCCAGGTGAAACGCCAGAACCCCCAAACATGATTCTGGAAGCTGCTACTCGAATCAGGGTGTTCAACAACGACCTGGGATCTGTTTTTGCGTCACCCTCAAGCTCTCCGTCAAACACTTTCATTCCCAGGTATGCCGATCCATGATCCCTATGGTAAGAAAACCTTCCCGATCCGGTCTTTGCTGGGAACGGCAACGCCCTGGCGTGCTCCCGCAAGGTGATCCGATACATCAATCGGTTGCCCGTTCTGTCCGTCGCCCAGTTCATATTCTGGACTCGAAAGTTGGGCGGCACAGAAGGCATAACCAGGGTGCGATACCTGTCGGGATTCGTTCCCCTAGCCGTGGTCTCGAAATTCTGTTCCCCATCCATGAAGTGCCGGACTTTCAGATCGCCTTCAATGGTCAAAGTCGTCAGCCCGTTGTTATCGATGTCGTATGTCTGGGTCCAGGAATGATGTATGACTTCCCAGTCAACATCCGCTATCGGTGGCTCGAGTTTGTGCCAGGTAATGGTGAATGAAATTATCGCCGTTTTCGTCCCGTAAATTTCATTGATGTCAAATGTACACCTGGGAATGCCATAATCATCCTCTTGAGCACCATAGTAATACACTGAAACCGTCTCGGGTTCGGTCACTTGTTCTGTGTCTACTTCTGTGTCGATTCCAGCAACGCTATTGGCACTGAATTGCCCTGCGGTGATCTCTTGGGTTCCGGTTCCGCTGGAATAATCAAGCCACACCTTCAAAGAATTGGCCAGGCCGTCCATTGGGGGCCTTGTCAAATGCTCCCTTGCATTCAACAGCAACACCCTGAATGCCGCGTCTGTGTCGGCAGATATGAGGGCGGTCCCGTTTATCGTGTGCCGAACTGTCTCAACACTGATGCCATCGTCGCCATACACGGGCTCTGAGGATTGAGAATTTACGTGGACATGCGACCACTGGAAAGGGGCGGATGCGCCCTCGGTGCCAAACCCGTTATATGTGATCGCCCATTTTGCCATCGATTATCCTCAACTTCCGAATCTCGTTCTACCTGGCCTGCGTTTTCTTCTCGCAATCCAATCAGGAACCTCTCCAGGTGCTTTGGGGCCAAGAGTGTTGGCTGGTGCATTCGGCGTGGTCGGCATTCCATTTGGCCTGAGTTGTGACCCAGTCGCCTGTTGCCCCGCTACCTGGGTTGCGTAATTCCACTGCCCTCCCGTCAGTTGTTGGAGATGGGCCAGCAACATTCCGTTAGCCTCGTTTGCCGCATCGTATTCGTTTTTCTCTCTTGAATCGGCCTTGATGTCAGCAAGTTCTTTTGATACCTCTTCTATGGCATGGTTTACGCCACCCAGCATTACGCCCAGGCTTTGAATCCAAGAGGACCCTGGTACGTCTGGGTGCACGTTCAGCATTGCGTTAGCCAAACCCCTTGCGGCTTGAGCTGCCCTAGCTGCGAATATGCCCGTGCTGTCTGCTGCCTTTTTAAGCCCTTCGACCAGGACAGGCAATAATCCCTTTAAAGCATCTGTTACCAAGACAAGAATAGCCATGAAGTTCTCAACAACCTTTGCCTTCAAAGATGCAAACAGATCCTTGAAGGGCTGGATGTTGTTTTTTACCGCTTCTTTCAGTCGTGCAATGGACAGGATCGTCGGACCCAGGATCTTGGCAGTCTTCAGGTCACGATTGAATTGACCCAGTTGTTTGATGACGCCCGCAAGTGCTGCTTGAGAACTTAAATATGAGAGGCGAACCGTAGTTGCCTCTATTTCCATTCCCCATTTTCCCAGCTTCTTAGCAGCTTTGTTGAGCGCAAATGCAAACGCCCCAACCGCTATCCCCGCAATTCCTAACCCCAATGCTGCTTTCCCGATGCCACCTCTGGGCATTCTGGGTTGAGGAAGTATCGCACCAGGCCCTCGTCCGCCGCCTTCGCCTGGTTGGCCGGGCATTCCTGGAACCTGCGGCATCCCCCCTTGGCCGGGACGTGGTGTCTTCAGGGCCTGAGCATCATTCTTAATGACAACGTCGATTTTTCCAAGGTTCTCAGCCATCAGGCAATCTCATATCCAAATTGGTAGGTGTCCGACATATAGCACCACCCAGGGTATTCAGGAGACTCGAACAACCTGCTGCCCCGAACATACACAATCGGCAACGAGGCTGTGCCACCTCCAAAACTCAGGAAGTGATTTAGAAGCTGGCTTCGGACCTCGCTCATCACCGCCAACACGCCATACGTCAGATCGGCATATCGAGCCGTTGATCTGCCGCCCTGGTCGATGTAGGAACGGCTCCAAATCGCCACCTCAAACTCTTCCTCGATCAGATAGTAACCAGCCTGGGCGGTTATTGCATTCGGAACACCTGGTATGACCTGGATGTACTGGTCGTCTTCCTGGGTGAAATTCGGCTCGGGAGAGATGTACACATAATCATCATGCACCTTCGGAGTATCGATCGCCTGGATGCGAGCGAGAATCGCCTGGTACATTTTGTCAGGTGTTGTTGCAGCCATTACGCAATCAGACTATCTGCGATGGTTTCACCGCCAGCTGAGTTCTCTGGAAGTTGTTTGTTCCTAGCATACATATCGAAGAACTTGTCCATGTACTCCTGGAACGTCCCGGTGCTTGATTTGGCAAGAGCGATCACGAACTCATCATCTCTGATGAAATCAGTGGTTCCCCGAAGAAGTGCCATAAACGCGCCATTTGCTACTTGGGTGGGTTTGAACACGCACACTTGGTCTACATAGCAGTTCTTCGTATTCGTGATCGCTGTGGTCAACTCCAAATTCATTTTGTATGGCGTTCCGGTCGGAAGGGCCTTCGGAGTCATGAAGAATTGAGTGGCTGAATTCCATTGGCTTGCCGCAGCTGCGCCCAGGTTTGCGGTTGATTCTGCCGTCAATGAGTTAGCGGTGATTGCCGTCCCCCCAGAATCTGTAATTGAGGCTTTCAGGGCTCCGGCACTGATACCAGTGTCCAGGTAGTATTTGAAGTGCATGCAATACACGGTGTCCGGCAACAGTTTCCCAGTGGTTTGGCCCGACGTATTCAATGACTGAGTAATCTTCGTCAGTGTCCCGCCACCATCCCCAGTGATTTTGAGGTTTGCCGACCCCTGAAAAATCTTTGCTTCCGTTGTGTTCTTGGTGATTTGCGTTCCAGCAGACCCTACCGCAATCGTCCAGTTGTCGGGGGTATTCGTCGTGAAGTTCTCGTAGGTCGAGTTGGTCAACAGGTTCTTATTGAACTGCGACGAAGCATCTACGGCTGGATCGGTTACGACGATGCTTTTTGAAACTCCAGATCCACCAGGCCAATCGGGGTCAGCGATGCTTGAAACAGGTTGCTCGCCCTGGACAGAAAACACTTCTCTTCCGGCAGTGCCAGAAATCTGTGCATCTTTCGTGCATTTGATCACTAGGGATTCGGCTCGAGTGTTTGCTGTCAACTTAGAGTTTGCCGTAGTCGTCGCGACTACTGTGCCGTTCCCCGTGTTTCCAGAGTCTGCCGAATCGGGAGCCCCGTAAGCAGAAGCATTGATTGAAGCACTGGCGTCTTCCATCTGCCTGATAAGTCGTTCAAGAGCCATGTCAACAGTCTTGGCGGGCAACGGATCATCATCATCGACCATTTCGATCAGAGTCTTATGAGCTGCCGCGCGGATCGATCCGTAGACCGCTGCGCAAGATTTCTGAGAAGCTGTTTTGATTCCGGTGATAGCCAGGGCGTGATCGTTATCCCCGCCATCGAACTCATCAAGTGCGTCCTGGATCTCTGTAGCCAGGGTGGCTTGGAATGTCTTGACCTGGACTGCGATTTGAAACAGTTTCCCCAGGCGAGTAAATAAACCGTTTGAACCTGTAAGTGTGACCGCCATATCTGGCTCCGATCTTATGCCCGGCCATCGCCGGAACCCTTATTCTTGATGATTTGAACTTCTGCTTCTTGCAATCGTTTGTCCGATACTCCGGTCATGGAAAGAACTGAGAGGTAGGCATCTGAATCGAATGAGGCACTGATTGCAGTGACCATTTCCATTACCCTGGTTGCGACGGTGCTCTTGATACACATCAACAGTCCTATGTCTACCTGGCCCTCGGTTAGCCCTCTCACCCTGGGTCTGTATCCATAGACCTGGGCGAAGTGAGCGTAGGGCCTTACTTTTTTCCCAGCTCATCCATCCGTTTCATTGTCTTGCTTGCTACCGCAAACAGTTCGTACTTGTTGACCGAATCCATATCTGCTTCGCCCTCGGTCCAGGCTATGTCTCTCATCACTTCCTCGATTTCCGAAACACCGATTTCTTCTTCACCAATGTCCATCATCCTGCCTGAAAGTTCAAACGCATCGACGCAAACCGTGCATTTGTCCTTCACCTGAACCATGAACACATGGTCATCATTATCCACTTCAATTCTTGGCATCATCCACCTCCTTCAAAGGTTACGAACTTGCTCTGGTGTAGATTCCTCGATCAGAACCAGACCTTGTGACGGCCTTGATCGACAAGACCAACTTCTTGGGAGCATTACCCCAGTTGGTTTCTGACATCGACTCCACATAACACTTGTAGAACAAGTACGAGTATGTTTCGATGTTCGATGTATATGTAGGCAACAACTTGACTTGCAAGTTCTCTGTGTTAGTAAAGTTGGTATCATCGAACTGATTTTGACCGATTGTGCCTGTCGTACCACCTGCACCAGCCCAAACAGACTCTCTTAGAGTGTCTACGACTGCTGTGTCCCACTTGATGAGAGTAGCAGTGATCGTAGCAATACTTCCCTGGTAGATCAGGGCAGCGGGTTCGCGACCAGTCTCTGTCGAGTAATAAGGGTCGTGGATGTTTTCTACAGCAACAGAAATTAAATCATCGTTGTCTGTATGTCCAATAGTAAGAAAACTGGTTGCGGTAGCAGTCCCAACCGCTTGGTGTTTGATTTGAAAGGCTGTTGGCCCTTGAACGTTAAATGTTGTTGCCATTTGATTACCTCATATCTGATATTGCGTCAACAACAGCATTCGCGAGTTCCTCGAGGTTCTCGGGCGGCATGTTGTAAATCTTACGTTGTGGAACTATTGCGCCATTCCAGGCGGTGAACCCGTGCTGGTGGTAAACGCCATACCCCTTGCCGTCCAAGAGGGTCACAGTGACACCATTGCTCCTGGTCGTAGTCTCAGAATGCAATGCCGCTACCATGTGCCCCTTATCCCAGAGCGGTAGGCCGTGCTCTCTCCGGTGTCCTGGAATCTTCTTCGCCCACAGGTCGGGGTAGGTGTGCGTCGTATCCCCACTCTTCCTCACTCTCTCGACCGCCTGGCCGCGCAATATTGGCCCCAGGGGGTTGCCTTGAACCAGCAACTTCTCGGCCTTCTTCTTGACGATCTTGCCCAGGTTGGGAAGGTCGCGAATCGAGATGGTGATTTTCCCTGCCATCAATACGCCCGATCTTGTCGGGGCGGGAAGAACTGGGAGTCGGACACCATGTTCACCTTGCCCCTGGTCTGGGTGCTGATCACCTTGACAGCTGCCTTGCCCGCCGAAGCTGCCGTATCGAAGTTGAAGATACGGTCCCCGTTAGCCAGGGCCTCGCACGTCGCGGTGGCCTCGTCAATCATGGACTGGACATCAGGTGGCGCGGAAGTGGCTTTCCCCCGGAACAAATGCTTCACCGTCAAGGTGCAGCAAAGCCCCTTTAGCGTCCAATCATCATCTGATTTGATGGTGTCCAGGTTGTCTGATGTGTACCTGTTGCCTCGAAGGGCATAGGACTGGATTTCTGCCGAAGCCTTCTCGATAGCATTCAAGACAACGGTATTGCTCTCGTCCCCAAGCGCGTCGGGGGTTCCTGAATAAGAAGCAAGTTGACCCAGGAGCCTGGTGTCAAACGATTCTTTCAGTTCTGCAATCGTGATGTATTTGGTTTGTGCCATTCTTTCCAACCGAAAGCGGGTAGGGATCGTTGAAGACCCCTACCCGCCATGAAGGGGTGGGCTAATTGCCCGGAGTGTGGAGGCTATGCGAATCAGTCAACAACGTCCTGGAGAAGATACCCGGAGAGCGGTGCAGTGAGGACAAGTGCCGAATCATCGACAACGCGTCCGCGAGTGCGTCGGTTCCAGGTGTCATCCATTGTCTCAACCGTCATGTCTTCGTAGGCGAAGCAGGTAACGGTAGAGAAATCGGGGACGCCTTCCGTACCCATCAAGCCGCCTGGGCGACTGACGAATGCGATATCGTCTTCAAAGATCGCAGAGCGAGCTTTGGTAGCCCCCTTGCGGTTCGTTACACGAGTAGTCGTATCAACTACGATTCCGCCAATGCCGAAGAAGTTGTTGAGCAGGGCGTAATCATCGAATTCACCAGCACCACGAACAAAGTTCGCTGCGAACGGTGAACCATTGAAGTATTCACGATACTCGGCAGACTGCGTGATCTGGTGAGCAGTGTTGACGGACATGATTGCCATGATGTCGCGAGGGCTAACAGCCTCACCAGTGTTCTCCAGGATCTTCTCTACGACCCCGTTGAATCCTTTCTGGATGTAGTTGTTGCTGCCAGTTGCTACATCCATCTTTCCGCCGCCGACATTGGTTGCCGTGTCGGTTGTGCCCGTAGGCCAGTTGCCGGTCGTGGAGAGCAGGGTTGCTGCCCGATACGAACGAAGACGCATAGCCTTGGAGGCTGCGATCCTGGCGTGTGCTGCGATGACATCCCAATCAGCATTTCCAACCGCCCTGTGGCCCAGGGTGAAGGTTGGGCTGAACCGTTCAGTCGTGTACGAAGTGAATTCGTGATCGACCTGGTTGCCTTCGGGTGCGTCGTTGCCATCACGCCAAACGTAGTCGTTTGTGCTGACAATGCGGCTGGTTTCTTCCTCATCAATCTTGAGGTAGTAGCCAGTTGATTTAGAAACCGGAGTCAGCTTGCAATACTGGGTTACCGGAAACGAGTTTGGGGAACGGGTGAATTCAACCTGAATCTGCCCCGTCGCCTCTGAGAATGTGGGGACGAATGTGTTTCCGCCTCCTGGTGCGACTTCTGCCATTGTTTTAGTCCTCTATGAAATGAAAGGGTCAGATTAGGAAAGTGCCGGTCGAATAGCCTGGGGCTGCCAAAGCATGCGAACGATTGCGCCTTCTGCGCCAGATTCCAAAGCAACACCAAGGTGGTATTGAAGAGTTGCGCCACTTGTGGCAACCTCAACACCCTTGCCGTCTGCGTCGGATTTGAGACCATTGCCTCGGGTGGCTCCACCGGATCCAAGTTCGATAAGAAGCACGTTTCCGGTTTGCAAAGAAACCTGGTCATCTGCTTCAGCGTGATTAGCGGAATCGAATGACTTTGTGTCACCTGAAACAACGCCAAGGCTGAGGTTGTTTGCGTTTGATTCACCGCAAGCGTTGTCTGCGCTTCCAGTCGGCGCAACTGCGCGATAGGGCCGAATTGTCCCTACGGCAACAAGGTTTGGGTACATTTGCTGTGCCATGTTCAATATCTCCGTTTACCGGGATCAACCGGCCTTGAGTGCTTCTTCAAAGACCTGCTGGAACTGGTCCGCGCTAAGTCCCTCTTTTGTCATACGAGCAACCGCGCGGTCGCTTGCGTTCTTACGGTCTTCTGAACTGTATTCCGTCTTGCCGTTGACCCTGGACTCGCCCAGGTTCAGGCGACGACCGATCGGATCTCGAGTCATCGTAGATCGCCAGAACTTCATCTTGCCTTCTACGTCCTTGCAGGAAAGAAGTTCCTCAACCATGTGGTTGCGATGCTTCCGAACCCGGTAGCCCTCGCGCTCCATGGCATCGACCATCTTGGAGAACTTAGCCTTGCGGAGCTTGAGGCCCAGGGCCGTAGCCAGCTTCTGGTAGGCGTTCTTCTTGCCGCGAAGTTTCTTGTACTTCTTGATGAACTGAGCACCATTCTTGGTTCGGCGGATCTTGGAGAACATAACCTTGTCCTCCTCTTCCTCCTCTTCCTCCTGGTATTCCTTGCCCATCATTCGCTCTTCATCAGTGACCTCTTCGTCGTCCTGGTAATGAGCCTCTTCTTCTTCTTCGTCCCCACCGTTCATCTGCATCTTGAGCTGTTCAAGATCATCACGAAGGGTGTCGTTCTCGGCTCGGAGCTTGGCGATGAGATCCTTGTCGTCACCGTCATGCTCGATAACCAACCTGTCTTCTTGTTCAGGCATATCGTGTTCCTTTTTATCTTCATCGCCAAACGTAGGCACAAAGGTGTTTGACCCACCTGGCGACACTTCGGCGAAGGTCACAGGACGGGTGAAAGTGGACTTTTGACCGGCTTTCGCAAACCGGGTATCTCTCAGAGGACGGGCCGGTGTTTCCCTGCCAAGAAGGGCGACTTCACTCATGTGACCGTCCTTCCAGATCTCGGCTGACCGGCGGGGGAAACGATTGGACGAAACGTATTCCTGGAAGTCCGATTTGGACATCACAACGTCGCCAATAATCCCAGGCCCGCGATAATCCTCTCCATCATCCGTTCGGATGTGAATGTCTTTGCTTCGGATGTCAACGATGTCCCCCAGGGCTTCAGGGGGTGCGTCGGAATTCTCTTCCTGGTGGAGCATCACAAGCTTCGGGTTGCTCCCAGCTGACATGTGGGCTTTCGTCCTCGAGATGATTTTCTCGATCGCCTCATCATCCAGGTCATCCATACCAGAATCATCGGCATCGAAACCAGGGATATGGCCTACAAAAAGTTCAAGATCGTGGATCGTGACCTTTTCCCCGTTTTCGGATACATGATGACTTGGTGAATTGCCCAGGTTACCAACTGTTTCCATGTCGCTGTTCATACTCAATCTTTCGACGTTTGTCACCCGTTATGATGGCAAGTTATTCTATTTCATCAGGTCTTCGGGTCGTTTCCGGTTATTTCCTGCCGCCGCAATGAACTCTTCCAGCTTCGGCTTGCTGATTCTCCACTGCAAACCGACCTTGTAACCCTCCAGCTCTCCGCGCCTTAGGAGCGTATAAACCGTGTCTTCGCAAACCCGGAGCCTGGTTGCTACATCCAGAACGGTCAATTCATATTTCGGCATCTCATGCTGCCCTGTAAACCTTTGAGAACCCTGGGTCTGGGTACTCCCCCCGGTCGATATAGCCCTGGCGATCACCGTTGTACCGCTTCAGGGCCTCGGAATCCACCTGGTCGTTATCTACCAGGCCAAGCCGCTTGGCTTCTGTCCAGGAAACCGCCCTGACCGTCCCCCGGCAGTTATATCCGTTCGGTGGCCTCAGCTGGAGCTGATCAATATATTCCACAAAGTTGATGTAGCCATCCATGGCCGCGTGATGGTCCCTGGACCTGTCATCGTCTATCTCGACGATCATTACCAGGGGAGCCACCTTCTTGACCTCCGGCGCACGCATCGTGCTCATATGTCCTTCGTTGTAAGCACTTTGCATGTTGGTTCGATACACGGTTTCCAACCTGGATGCCGTCAGATTCTGTGCCCCAGCCAACCAGGCTCGATCAATGAAATCAGGGAGCGAAAGGCGCTCATCAGGCAAGACCCCTCGCACAGCCTGGGAGATCAGGTCTTTGAGGTTGTTCACGGTTGTGATGGGCAAATCCCGGTCAAGCCCTGTTTTTGGATCGATTTGGGGTTGATTTGAAACCCAAAAGCCAGTCTTCAAAGCCTGGGAGATGGCATTAGTCTGACCATCCAGCTTGGCGACCACTCCCAGCTTCTCAGCCATAGCGATCTCAGCAGCCTGGGTCTTGGCGATCTGGGCGAGCTTCGGGACATTCGACGCCAGCATGGGAATGCGCTCGTCAAAGAGCCGTATGGCCTCCTCGAACGGCTCCACCCTGAATTCATCAAATCCGACCTCCAGGGGCCAATCGACCTTGGCGTAGGCCACCTTGTCCGGCTCGAACTGGTCGGCTGCTACTTCGGCTTCCTCGAAGGTTTGGGCGATTCCGACGAGGTACGAGAGCAGGATCGCCCTGGCCGTGACGATTTCGAAGTCTCGCCAGGCTTCGGTAGGCGAACCCTCGATGGTCGCAGCCACGGCTTCAATGTATGCCGGGACGCTCTGTTGGAATGCTGCCGTGAGAAGTTCGTCGAACTCCTTATTTGCGTGTACGGATGCCATTACCCCTGAGCCTCGGGTTCGGCGGCTCCAAGCCGATCTATGAAACGAGACATGTTTTTGTACTTCACATTTATGAGATTTACCATTTTACGAAGTTCAAAGTTGTTATTAACCCCTTCAAGTTCGGTAATTAATTCTTCCCTACTTTCCCTGAGTCGATCCTCAACTTTTGATGAGGCGATTTCTTGTTTGTCAACTTTTTCAAGTTCCTTTTCTAGTGACTCAAGGTTTTGGTTAAGCAAGTTTCGTGCTTGCTTAACATGATCATTGAATTTGTCGCCCCTGGTGATGCCTCGTGTTGGGATTTCATCTAACAATAGAGCGGCTCGTTCATCCGCTTCGTCGATCTTTGATTCAGGTCGCCCACCTTCCTGGGCCTCGGGTGCGGCTGGGTGCATCTCTGTATAGAGCTTCATTAACTCTTGCATTTTGTCGTACATTCCAGGGGATTGATGTGCTGGTGCGATTTGAAGAGATAACGTCCTACGTGCTTTATCAAGTACGTTTTGAACATCAGCAGAAGATATTGAACCGTCTGGGTTTGCGTATTCGTGCAACGAGCTCCCCAGTGATCGTTGAAGTATTGTTTGTCCGCCATAGACATCTTTTGAATCAATATCTTCTAATACATCCCATATTTGAGTGTCACTGTAATATTTGGGACGCCCAGCCTGAGCCTCGATTTCGGGTGGGTCACGATCATATTGACCGTATTGCAACCAATCCAACTGCTCATCCGTATAGTCGAATTCGTTTTGTAGATATTCTCTTGCCTCTTCGGGTGTATCAAATCTGTTAGTTGAGTCGCCTTTGGCGTCGAGAACATCTCTTGCATCATTGTGCATAAGATTCTGAGGCCTTGGCATTGTTCCTTCTGGGGTCTTCGTTGATTTCCTTCTTGGTATTTTTGGCTTGGTTCTAGCCTCCCCGCCCACCTGGGCCTCGGGTGCGGAGGCTCCAGGGCCAAGCACTTCCTCAAGCTCGGATTCGCTAAGGTCCGCCAGGTAGTCCTCTTCGGCCAGGCTGTCAATGTATTCTTGATCTTGCCTTAGACCAGCTTCCTCACTTGCTCTCGGAAGAACGTCATCAGGCCCAAATTCTGAGTCACCCGCGTCGTCGGCTGCGGGGGCGTCGGGTTCGACTGACCTCATCTTTTCAATTATTTCGGGGTTGATAGTATCTTGGGCATAATCTGGCATTGATTCATACGCTTCAACCATGCCTTCAACGTCATTGCTTTCATAAGCATCACCTAACGCGATCATTTTGTCTGTCAAACCTGCGTCTTGCTCGGCGTGGGCTGCTGCATCAGCTTCTTTAGCCTTCTGACGTTCGGCGTCTTGTTCTTCTTCTTCTTTTGCTGCGGCTTGGGCTTGTGCTACCCAACCACGCATCTCTTCAGCCTCCGCTGCCGTAATGTCCTTTTCCTCCAGCATGTCCTGGATGTCTTCTTCGGTCACATCCTTGTACGCTTCCGCGATTTCAGCATCACCAGCCGCCTTTTGCTCTGCGATTTGCTGTCGAAGTTCTGCGATCTGAGCTTCGTTTTCTGCAAGCTGTTTCTTCAGGTCATCACCACCCTGGTCACCCTCTGCGGGGGCGTATTGGCCCTGCCCCGTTTCAGCATCCAGGTCATCACGCAATCCAGCAGCATCCTGAGACGAAATCTCGCCAGAATCTTCCTTGTCGTCTATCTCTTGGCGTCTCGTTTCGTAATCGCCAGCTGCGGGGGCGTCGTCTGCAAACCCAGGCTGTTCAAGGATGTTCTCTGCCGTAACCTCATCCCGAATCAAACCACGCTTCTTGCCTTCGGCAACCAGTTTCTCGAGATCGTCTTTTTCAAGCTCAGGCGCGTTATCTGCAACCATGCGACCGATTTCCTGGTCTGAGAACCTGTCCAGGTTGTCCCACATGCTGGACGAATCCCCACCGCCCTGGTCGCCAGCATCATCCTTGCCGTCGCCGTCGCCGCCACAGGTGTTTCCAGGCTGGAAGCCCTTGCTGCCCTGCTTGCCGGCTCCACAGTTGAACGTGTACTTGTGCCGGGCCTTGGGGTGAATCTGGTGCTGGTACTTGGCGGCTTCCGCCTTTGCTTTCTTGCTGAAGCTGGTCATTTCCGGTCCTCGTTGCGTGGGTTGAGTGCGTAGGTGTATTTCTGGAATGCTTGAGACTGGGCCTGGCGATCACCGAACAGCGCAGCCAGGGGGTTCTCTTCCCCAGGCTCGCCCATGCCTTCTTGCTGTTGCTGGCTCGAGAGAACCGGCTCCCCTTCTTCGGGTTCGGTGAGGCCCAGGATGTCCCTCGCCTGGCGTTGGGATACGTCCCCGCCCAGCTCGACAAAGCCCTTGACAGCCTCCATGAACTCCTTGGGGTCGTTCTTCTCCAGGGAGAATTGGAACCTGGGGCGGTATTCGGTGTCCCCGAAGTTCATTTCGTGGTAACGCCAGACCATTTCCCTGGTCAAACTGTCAGCCAGATTCAATGCGTCAGCCTGGATGATCCTTCTGAATGTCTCAGCGTGCTGATCGCCAACAGATGAACCCAGGCCCGTGGCCGTAGCCTCGGTGGTGGCCGTTTGGCCGATAATCAGCTCTTTGATCTGCCCCGCCAGGTAGCCTTCGATAAGGTCCGCAAAGGTCTTAGCGTTTCCTGGATTCGGCTCCTGGACCTCGATGGAATACGCATCCCGGTTCTCACCTGGTTGCCTGGGGATCACCACTGAAACGTCGCCTACCAGGTTCTGGAGGACTTCCTCCATAACGTCCTTGGCCGCGTTATTGCCATCGGGATAGGTTCCGACCCGGATTCCCATGCCATATCGCTCGATCCAGGTCATCCAGAACTGGAGAGCGGTTTGCTTCATCATCCAGTAGAACCAGACAACATCCCTCAAGCCCCGGCCAGCGTATGCAAATGCGGCTTCCTCGGGGACTTCGTAATCAGGCCCCTGGCGACCATGCGTGTGCAGAATGACAAGCTTGCGCTCATCTTCGTCCAGGGTGTGGATCATTCCGTAAGGCCCGGTGTCCTTCTCCCCGTCATACCTCAACCCGACGTAAATGCTCAAATCGCCATATTCAGTGAACGCCAGGGTGTCGGAGTGAATCGGCATCCACTCACCTGGGACCACGAAACCGCCTTTCATCTCTGGAGTCACCTGGACAGCTGCCGGTCCATACCAGGTGGCGTCAAGCAACGTCGTGAAGAACTCAAACGGCCTCTCGAGGTTGGTTTTGAATATCTTCTCCAGGACGGCAGCTTGCTCAACCTGTTTGGGGTCATCCTCGTCTTCCGGCTTGATTTCCCATTCCAGGAGCGCAACAGCCGATTGCCGCTGGAACAACGGGCTCATTACATCGGGATCGCGGCGCATTTGCCGCTGGAGCCGCCTATCCTTCCGCAAGGCCATGTCTGAACGACGAAGCACCTTGGTGAAATGGGTGATGTAGGAGCGTTGAAGCTCGACTACTGATGCGAAGGGTGGATCTACTACCGCCCTGGGGTTTTCGTTAGGCACGATCTCCCCATCTTCGGCTTTTGCAAATCGTCCCTTGTTGTTTCGAGCTTGCTCTGGGTTTGCCATGTACAGGACTATAACGCACCTGGTCTACGGTGTTGTCCCGAATAACATCGGTTGGAAACGGTTTTCTTACCGTTTCGGCTTGCATCGCAACCTGGGCCACACGATGCGGGCTATAGTTGTGGCACGCGCGTTGAACTTCACTTGGTTCGAGATAACGCGCCACCCCTTGCTTACGCGGTGTAGGCGAGGGGTTTTTATTCACCGTAAATCCTGTTGAAGCTGGAGTTACGTTCGATCCTGGTCGGCTTCGGGGGAGGCTTTGAGATGGTAGCCAGGTCCATCAGGTCTATGCAGGCATCGACCGTGTCATCGTGACCCGCTACTGGAAACGATGTCATCTCATCAAACAGGTCATTGAACGTGGCCGTGTGGGTTCTTTTCCCGGTCGCAGAGTCCAGGGGCAGGTGAAGTCGGCCTGATTCAACGTAGGCCTGGCGTGATGCCGCCCTGGTGACCTTGTCTGTGGTCCTCTTGGCTGGCATGATCGGAAACCTGGCTGTCTCATTGAGCTGTTGTACAAGGCCCTTCTGAGGCCCGTTAGCCTCCCCTACGCCCCTTCCGACCCCATAGTGGCTGCACAGCCCCATTGCCCTCCTGGAGAACTCAGGGAACGTCGAGCGGACTCTCAGCATGTCCACCAGGTAGAGGTGGTTATCGTGAGTCAACCAGCCGATGAGGCACACACTGTAATCGGGATCTCCCCCAGTCCTCCCCTCGCTGAATGCGAAGTCGAAGGATGCCACCATCTCGCCCAGGCTGGGGTATTCCCCCTCGTAGTACGATGAAATCAGCCAGTCGCCTGAGAATATGACCGTTTCAGCACTGATCGGGGAAAGTTCGTAGGCACGGCCATAGGCCACGGGGCCTATCTCCTCCCGAATGCTCTCCATCCTCTCCGGTGTGATTTCCTCGGGCCAGGGGGAATCGAAGCCCTGGACCGGGGTTCTGAGCAAAGCACCGTCATCCTTGTGCTGATGCCTCCAGTCAGACGTAATATCGTCAACGTGGTAGCAAGTGCCGATCTTCCAGGTCCTGGGCGTCTTCCCAGAGGTGAAATCACGCATCGGAAGCCAGTTGTTCACCCAGAAATCCTTGACCTGGTTCCTGAGTGATGGCTGTTGAATCGAGTTCCTGAGGTCGCAAATATCGTCCGCAATCAGGATATCTGCCCGGCCACCAGCTCGACCAAAGATGCCTTTGGCCTCCATCGTGCTGTCGCGCTGCCAGCTGTCGCCCTTGACCTTGAAATCGGTGTTGCCCCAAAAGTCCTTAACGGGTTCGATATGGGGGAATACTGCCTGGTACTTAGTCGATTCGATGATGTTCTTGATCAGTGCCGTGGTCTTTGATGCGTCCCGGTCACTCTGCTGGATGTATTTGATCCTGATATTCGGGTTCTTGCCGATCTCCCACGCACACCTCGAGATCATCTGGGACGTTTTCCCGTGCCCCCTGGGGAGTTCGATGTAGCAGTTTTCGTGCTCATCCAGGTGGCTGTGGAGCCTCTTGTGCAACACGCCCTGGTTGAACCCCATGACGTAGGTGGCGAACCAACAGGGGGAAATGCGGCACAGGGCCAGAATCTCATCTTGATCCAGGAAATCATCAGACATCACGGGACATGCGCCGGATAGGCAATCAACTCGTCACGAAGGTCTTTGAGGAACA
>Ga0080013_1001056_pt1 | contig 37380 bp, 59 predicted proteins | sample ETNvirenome_6_85_FD_69236 | JGI IMG/M metagenome (GOLD analysis project Ga0080013, IMG submission 69236) | Marine viral communities from the Pacific Ocean - ETNP_6_85 (SPADES assembly) (version 2) | ecosystem: Environmental > Aquatic > Marine > Oceanic | place: Pacific Ocean | collected 2013-06-19
AATTGCTTGAACTCTAGTTTGTTCTGCTTCTAAACCATTTTCAATTATGTTTTCTATTTGATGAGTATTACTTCCATATTCGGATTTACGATTAGCAATAACAGTAAGATTATTTTCTTCTGTTGTTGCCGCACTTTCATAAGAATTTAATTGTTCTTCTGTTGGTTCTGTTAATCCTGATACATTCCAAAATTTTATATATGTTCCTGAGCCATCCTTTTGAAGTCTAATATTATTATCAAACTCTGAAACAGTTTTACTATTTGCCTCTAAATATAATTTAACCTTTGTAGATAAATTTGCCATAATTCTATGTGTCTCCTAATCTTGTAAATGTCGCACAACTTCTGTTTGCATTTGTTGATTGCTCTGTAGCTGTTTCAACAGCACTATAAGCAAAAAATTTAACTTTATGAGTTGATGTACTGGTAACATCAAAGAAAACATCGCTATGCGTTCCCATATACCAATTTGAAGATATCCAGTTTGCATTAGTATAAACATTTGCTACATTAGTATAAGTGCTATCATCTGGTGTAGTATGAATTTGTCCACCAGCATATCTACAATCTCCACCATTACTTTGAGCTAATAATGTTAAAGTAAGTTCAATTCTCCAAATGCCAGTAGAAGGAAATGTCCAAACTCCAGAGCTATAAGTCATACCAGTTCCAACTTTATAAACTTCTGCAAAAGCATTATCTAATAATGTTTCAGTAGTTGCTGAAACAGAAATTGTAGTACCACCCATTCTGTATTGACTAACTTCTGCAAGTCCACCACTAGCTTTAATATACGAATAATCCATTCGCTTTAAAGTACCAGCATCAGATACTAAAAATTCATCTGTGTCTGCTGGTTCAGCTCCTAAAGCTGTGTCTGCTGAAATTATATCTTGTGCTAGTTTAGCATTTGAAACTACTCCATCTGTAATGTCAGAAGCAGTTAAAACCTTATCTGCTGGTTTAGAACCTATATACATCTTACGTTATCTCCATTATAGACAATGTGCCAGAAACTTTATCAGCTACAGAACAATCTATTTTGATTTCATCTGTAGTTTCTAAAACTACTTTTCCGCCCGACAATAATTCCAAACTGGAACCTGCGGGGATCGACACATCTTTCACTAAAAACGATGTTCCATTAGTTACATCATTAGCACCACCTCTGCTTGCTGTATCACTAACTAATTCTACTTCAACAGTAACTGCTGTAGTATGAATATTAGTAAGTATCAAACCAAGAACGACAGTAGTTGTACTACCAGCTACAGTATACATTTTGTATGCTGTGCCAGCAGAATTTGGTTCTGCTGCGAAACTAATAACTTTAAATGTGTTTGCCATATTTTCCTCCTTATATCATTAACCCAATGCGATTGCCATTGGAATTACATCTTCTGTTACAGCAATCGTTACAGTATCTGTAGAACCTCCTGTTGTTGTTATTCCAGAACCAGCCGCTATTGTTAAAGTATTACCGTTTGTTATTGTTTGTGAAGAGCCTGATGTACCAGCAACGGTAAAGCTAGTCATTGCTCCGTCTGTTCCAGAAAAACTAAAGTGTACTCCTACTCCATCGTCATCTGAGAATGATCCAGAACTAACAACATGAGTAACTGGAACTTTTGTATATCCACTTGCATCGGTAACTGAACCAGAAACTTTAAAGATAGCATAAGTTGATGCTGTGCCTTCTTTAGTTATGGTTACAATTCCTTTTGCTGTAGTATTAGTTATGTCATCCCAAGATTGAACAAAACCAGAAATATCAGCAGAAGCATCGTCAGCATCATCTACATATAAAACTGTTGCACTCGCTATTGTTGCGTGATTCCAAGCTATTTTTCCTGCACCTGGATCGGCATCAGAAGTTGTGCTTTCCCAAGTCATTGAAAGTTGAGAGTTAGTTCCACTTGCTCCTGTTGAACCAGTTGATCCTGTACTTCCAGTAGACCCAGTTGAACCAGTATCACCTTTTAACCCATAAGGTGAAAAATGAACCGATAAACTATCGGCTGCCGAAAAAGTATTATTAGAACTTAAATGAGTAACAGCTAATTTATTATATCCACTAGCATCAGTTGTTGCTCCTGTAATTGAAAATCTTGCAAAAGTTGTTGCATCGTCAGTATCAACAATATGTAAATATCCTTTAATGGTAGAGGTTGAATCATCCCATGTCAACACATCTGCTGAAACATCAACTCCATTTGCTTCCGCATCATCAATATAAATTGCTGTTGCACTTGCATAAGTACCATTATTAAATCGTATATCGCCAGAACCAGGATCAGCATCGGTTGTTGAAGTATCAAAATTATAATTATAACTTGGTATTGCTCCTTTTGTTCCTTTATCGCCTTGCCTTGTAAAGTGAACGGATAAACTATCAGCCGCAGAAAAAGTATTATTCGATGCTATGTGTGTTACAACGAGTGTATTAAATCCAGAGCCATCGGTTGATGATCCTGTTATTGAAAATCTTGCGTATGTTGAACTATCATTAATATCTGTAATATGAAGATAGCCTTTTATTGTTGATGTTGAATCATCCCAAGTTAAAACATCTGTTACAGTATTGACTGAATTTTGGTCTACATCATCTATATAAATAGCTGTTGCCGAAGCGTAAGTACCATTATTAAATGCTATCTCTCCAGCACCTGGATCAACTGCACTCGTTCCTGTGTCAAATTTATAAAAATAACCTGGTGAAGCACCAGCATCTCCATTTCTAGTAAAGGTAATTGATAATTCATCTGCTGCTGAAAAAGTATTGTTCGATGCTAAATGAACAACTGTAATTTTATTATATCCACTACCATCTACAACAGCCGCTGTAATTTTAAATCTTGCATAAGTCGTACTATCATTAATATCAACGATGTGTAAATATCCTTTTATAGTTTCTGTTGAATCTCCCCATGTTTCGGTATCTGCTTGAGTGGTTACTCCATTTGCATCAGCGTCATCAATATAGATTACTGTAGCCGATGCGTAAGTTCCATTGTTAAAAGAAACTTCTCCAGCTCCCGGATCTGCATCTGAAGTACCAGTATCAAATTTGTAATAGTAACCAGGAATTGCTCCATCTTCACCACTTGCTGAAAAAGATAAAAATACTTTATCTTCATCTGCTAAAGCTCCAGCTCCATCAATATATGTTAAAGCTAATTTTGTATAACCAGAAGCATCTGTTACAGCTCCTGATATTTTCCAAACGTGCCATACATCTAAAGCATTAGATTTTGTAACTCTTATTCTTCCTCTGTTAGTATCGTTTCCTGTTACATCATCAAAAGACTGTACCCATGCCGAAACATCTGTACTACCAGCAGCTTCAAGATCATCCACATAAGCAATAGTCGCTGAAGCAAGTGTAGTATTATTAAATCTTATAATTCCTGATCCTGGGTCTGCATCAGAAGTTGTTGTTGAATAAGTAAATTGTGCGCTGTCTCCTCCAGCTGGAAGGAAATCAGCAACAGTTGTTAAGTTTCCAGAACTATCAAATCCTAAAGTTTTAGATGCTCTTGTTGAAGCATCTTCTGTAAATTCTGGTGTTGTAATTGTAGTTGTTCTTGAAACTTTAAATGATCTATTTAATTCTTCTTGCAACTCTTGGGTCTGCATTTGGAGTTTATCCAAAGCGTCTTCGTGAGTTTCAGCCGGGAAAGGATCGTTTGCTACATAATCAGTTTCTTGGGTTAAAGCTGTATTTCTTAAAATAACTAAAGTTGTTCCAGTAGCTGGTGCAGTAACCATAGTTACAGTTCCACCAGCAGCTCCATTATCCGCTATACCATAATTAGTAGAACCAGTACCTTCAGTTTTTACTGTCTCTGTACCGGTAGCAGATCTTTCAATTACTGTTATTTCAGATGTAGAATTTATCGGAAATGTGTACGCAAACGCTGTAGTAGATGAATTTCCACTATAGGAGTTACGTAAAGTTGTAGTAGATATTGTCATAATTTTTATATTTAGGTTGTGAGAAAGTGATTTGTAGGCATTAAAATCCTACACTATGTTTCTCTTTATTAAAATTTATCCATAGTGTCTATACTTTTTTATGGGGTTAAAAAATATTTTGACCCTTGGTTTTTATAGGCTTTTCGTCTCATTCTTCTAAAGTATCCTGGGTCTAAAAATTCTTTTATATGGTAGCCAATTAAGTAATCATAAGCTGCCTTGGTATAAAATAAATTTAAAAATGGTGTATTACCTTCAAGGATTGAATAATTGGATTTACCAAATTTCTTCATATCTCCATTAATTAAATGTGTAAATGATGCTATAAATTTAGATAGATCAGCAAATGCTGGACCCATAGCTGTCTCTTGCAAAGAGCCACCATAACCATTTTTTAATTCTGAATATAAAAAATCTCCATAAATACCCATTCCACCACCTTGAACAAAAGCAGCACCCCAATTTTCTAACTTATTCATATCTCTTGGAGATTTACCTTTTAATAAATCTTTAACTGTCATTGAAAGATAACCCATCATAGTTCCAAAAATAACCATAGATGCTAAACCAGTTGCTCTATTTCTGCCTACACTTTCATTAGCCGGGTTATAACCTCTTAATTCTCTACCAATAACTTTTTGATAAATAGCAACTGGAAAAGATTTAAACTGTGTAAAAAATCTCATTAATTCCCCCTCAACAGTTCCTCTTTTCCATCCTCTATTTAAGTCTGCTCTTACTGCTGCATCTGGTTCTGGTGTACCGTGCATAGCTCTATCTAATAAAAGGTTTCTATAAGAAATATGTAAATCTTGTCTAAAATTATCAGCTTCTCTTTTTGATACTTTTCTACCTAAATAACTATCAATACTTTCAATAGATATTTCATCTATTTTTTCAGCTGTAATATATGTTTTACCATCTGCCTCTAATGCAGAAATGGATCTTAACATATTCCACTTACCATTATCAATACCATACATAGTTAAAATGTTTTGTTCTCTAGCTGAAAGTTTGTCAAATGTTAATGATCTTTTCATTCCATATAATCTAGCAACACCAACTGTCATTGCTGATTTTAAATTTGAAACCCACCAGTTCAAAGCATTTAATTGATAAAATTTATTTGACAGAGATGCAAACTTACCCGTCATATCTCCTCTACCAGAAAATTTTTGGTTCATAACTCCAATAGTAGTATTACTCATTACTCCCAAAACATCTAAAGCAACTTTATTTCTACCTAAACCAGTAAGTTGACCTAAAGCCTCTGCTAAACCAGTAAATAAACCTCTACCTTGGAACCTACTTTCTGTCATATAAGTAGCAAGATCGGCAAATGATGAAATGGTTGCAAATCCTAGTTTACCAGTACCTTGAAAAAAACGAAGAGCCATACCAATTTTAGCACCCATAGCATTATCAACTTGGTAAACTGAACCATCCACTTCCATAAATTCATTTTTAAATTTTTCAAATTTAAACTTTCCATCTAATTTAGGATTTATCTTTGCAAAATGAACTTCTAAAATTTTTAACATTCTTTTAAAATTTGCCTCTGGTTTAGTACCAAAACTATTCATTATACCAATATTTCTTGCTGATAATTGTAAACCGTGTACTACACTTTCTCTTAATCTTGGATTGCCGAATTTTTGATCGTACTTAAATCTGGCATCGGCATTTTTAAAATGTAATACTCTGCCTTCACTTAATTTCTTTACAATACTTTGAGAACCATAAACTGCATCTAAACCATCATTTTTAAAAAAAACACCTGATCTTAATTTAAGCCACATATCATCTAAAATTTCATCAATGTTTTTTGCGCCACCAAAGGTTCTTTCTAAATCTAATAATGGTTTTATAATTTCTCTCCAAGCTGATTGATGTTGTTTCCAATCGGTTATAGATCTTCCAGCTGCTCCAATTAATTTATCTGGGTCATGGTATTGTCTTGTAATCCAATCATCTAGTTTACCAATGTTAGCACCTAAATTATTTAAAATTGTTCTAACATGTTCATTATGTTTTTTAACAATTTCTGCGATAACTTTTGCATCTTTAACTCCAGTATTTTCTCCGGCTAACTCTCGATAAACTTCAATATCTAATTTACCATTTTGAAAAGCATCTAAAGCATTACCACCAGCTTTTTTTAAATCAGTAAACAAGTTAGTCATAAACTCTTCTTCTAAAGCAGCTTGATCGTTACCTATAGATCTTCTGGAACCTTTACCAAAATCTTGAATACCTACTAATATAGCTCTTATTCCTTTAATTGGATCTTTAGACCAACTATCTATTATATGATTTGATCTTTCTAAAACTTTAATAGTATCGTTTGCTAAATTTCTTTTATTAATTGCTTGTTCTATTTCTATTTCATCAATAACTTTTTGTGCAAGTTTACTCTCTTCAATGTTAGCTTTTTTTAATGCTTGTTCAGCTGCTAAATTAGATTTAACTCTAGTTAAAACTGTATTAACTTCATCATCTGTTAATAAATCTTTTATAACTCTTTTAACTTCAATTAAGCATTTATCTGCCATTAAGATCTCCTAATTATACAGTTGACAGCAGCTTTAATTCCGTCTCTTATTTTAGCTTTGTTTTTAATTTTATTATCAATACTTTCCATGGCTTTAGTATTAGCTGCAACTTCAGCACTAGCAGCTTCATTGTTTAATTGTTTCTCCATATCTTTAGCTCTTAAAGATAAATTTTCTGCATCTAGTTCTTCTGCTTGAACTGTTTTATTTTCAATAATAGGTTCTGTTTTATTTGGATTTACTCCAACATCATCTCTACTTAATTCTGTACTCTTAACTTTACTCGCAACTTTATTTTCGTTTACAATCTTTTCAACAACTGCTTTTTCTTTTGCTTCTAAATCTTTTAATTTTTTTTTAAGCTCAGTTATTTTTTTTAATGTACCAATATATTTTAATTTTCTTTTAGGATCTAATTTTTCTAAAGCAGCTATCTTTTGTTTAATATCTTTAATTTTTCCAAATAATTTTACACCTTCCTCGTTTAATTCTTTTCTTGAATTAACTAATGATTTTTTAAGTTCAGCTTTTGTATTATCTATTTCAATTAAAGTGTCATTATTTAATCTTGAATTTTGAACTACCTCGCCAACATTAACAGCTTCATCATTTGCTGCTTTGGTTACTGCGTGTCTAAATAAATCATCTTTTAAGTGAGGATGTGATTTGGCAAGTCTTTGGTAGATATTATCTTTTCCTCTAACACTTGCTATAGCATCTCCTATTTTACCAAAACCAAGGTGCATACCAGAACCAAGAAGAGTTCCGGCAGTTAAGTTTAAAATAGTATCTTGATAGGTATAATCTGCTTGTTCTCTCTGTGCAACACCATAAACAATAGGTTCAACTAAAGTATTACCAACAAAACCTTCAATAGCACCTTTTGCTAATCTTGCTCTTGTTGCGCCAAGTCTTGCAACTAAACTGGCAAATCTTGCCTCCCTAACAACCGGTATAAAGGATGCTGCAATATTTATTGGATCTGTAAACGATGTAACTAAACCAGCTCCTAAATAAACAGCTTTTGATGCTAAATTTTGTGGAGCTTTAGCAAGTTTAGCAGATCTTGCTTGTTCAATTTTTTTTCTTTGAACTATATAATCTACTACACCTTTTCTAGTATCCTTTTCAAAGAATAAACCCATATCAGCATATTGTTTATTTAATTCTTCTTTAGGAAGAACCTCATCACTAAAATTGTAAGCCTCTTGATATTCAAATGTACGAAACAAAGATGATGTTGGGTTAAAGTTCCAGGCTTGGTAAGCAGACGTTTTAGTTGCCTCCCATAGACCTACGTTAGCTGTTTGTGCAGCAGTATTAATAACATGATCCGGTAACTTAAATGTATTAAATTTTAAATTTAACATTGTTTATTATTTCTTATTTCCAAAAACTTGCCCCTAATCCTTTACTTTTATCTTCGTCTCTGCTTTCTAATAGTTTGTTGTCTGGTATTTCTACACCAGTAATAGGCATTAAATTATATGTATCTGTAAATTTAATTTCTATTCTAGCTCCATTAGCATCAGATATTGGGATCATCATACCGTTTTCTCTTGGTACATATAATAACAAACCATCTCCCTTTTCGTTAAGATACCAATTACCATTATTTTTAATATCAGAAACCATTAACTCTTGTATTTGCTGTTTTGATAAATTTTCAAATTTACTATCTAATTGTCCAACAACAAATTTTCTATCTTCATTTAATATTTCTTGGTCGATTGATCCATAATGAGATAAATCTATTTTATTAAGATAATCTGTTAATTTGATTTCTTCTAAAATATAATCTGCTTTTTGTTCAATAAGACTTTGATTAATAGCTGTACCATTAACATCTTTTGGTATCCAAAAAGTTTCATGGTATTTATAATCGCTTGAATGAGCCTCAATAATTTTACTTACAGCTTTATCTATTGTTAAATTTTCATTAAACATTTTATAAAGAACTCCTTGATATAAAGCATCTGTAACCATGTTAATATGATTTACTTGATCTAATTCTCCAGCGGGTTGATTATTAACAACTGTTGCATAACCATTATCGTTTAATTGTTCAGCTATCCCTTTTTTAATATCGTTTAAATCAGCTTTCTTTAACATAGTTGAATTTTGTATATTTTTTTCTAAACTCTTAACATCAAAACCATTAGCAATAGAAAGTTGAAGATCTCTATTATTGGTACTTAAAATTAAAGTTGCACCACCCGGTAAGTTGGCATCTTGTAATTGATTATAAATATCTGGCATCTTATTGCCATACTTGTCGCTTAAACCAAATAAGTAACCAATTTTTTTATTGACATCTATTTCATTATTAAAAGCTGCAACAATATTATTAGCCTCTGCCTCGCTAATATATTTTCTTAAAGCAATAGGTACATTTTTTTCTTCGTAAATTTCATCTAATAAACTTGATCTTTCAGAAATAAGAGTTTGCGCTCTTTCGAAATTATCTGTGCTTTCAGCTAAATTAATTTCTTTTTCAAGAACTTTTAAATCTTCATTACTTGCTATATAATATCCAGCCGCATCTTTTTGAATTAAAGCCATTTTCTCATAAGCTATTTGTTCTAAATGTTTTTTAGCCTTTTCTTTAAATGCTAATTGATCTCCGGTAACTTCTATATTCTGTATAAGATTTAATTCTTGACCGTATTCTGAATCTTTAATGACTAAACTATTATCTCTAACTATGTCGCTAATAGTTAAAAATTCAAACATTTCAGTATACTCTTTACTGTCTTTCCAAGGTTTAAGTAATTTTTCTTTTGTATAATTAGATGCCTCGCCAATCTTTGCGCTTGCATAATATTTTTTCATTTCTCGGCTTGACATAGCTTGTGCAGCATTTTTAGCTGAATTAACTAACTGCATTCTTTTATCTGCTGATAAATTTTTATAGTTAGTAAAACTATCTTTATCTTTTGCTAATATTTTGTCGTAAGTGTCTATTGCATCGTTTTCTAAATCATTACTAAATTTTAATATATCTACACCTTCCCAAGTTTGAAATTCAACTTGTTTGGCTTTAGCTCCAAATAACTCTTTAAATTCTGGGGATGCAAATTTATTTATTAAATTATCTGTTGCTATTTTATGTTCAACAGATCCTTCTTGTGATGTAGCTGCTTTAAATATATCTGGTTCCATTGATTTTAATTCAACGGTTCTAGTTTCTGTAATAAAATTAAGATAAGAATTTTTCTTAACAGTATTCATATCTGATATTTTTGCTAATGCTAATTTTTCATTAAAAAATCTTTTACCAAAAATACCATCAACATTATTTTCTAAATAACCTTTTATTTTATCATATTCAGCTTGATAGTATGCAGTTGCTTTATCTGGGTCTGTCATTAAACCAGCTTTGACTTTAGCTTGATTTAATCCTTCAAAATTTTCATTACCATTAACTGCAACATCGTATGCTTTTAAAGCTGAGTTTTTTGATTTTCTTTCTTCATACTTAACATAAAGTCTTTCTCCGCTTGCAAACATATTACCCATTGCTCTACCTGGAGCGGCAGCGGTGTTTAAATCTATTTGCATTGCTCTTGTAGATTTTCTTTCACCAACTTCAGTTGTTGGTGCTATTTGTGTATTATAAATTTTAATTGCCATTATTATCCTTTAAACATCATTGCTGTATTTAATAAACTTGAACCAGCATTAAAGTAACCAACTTTTTTAGCAACCTTTCCTCTGTATCTTGCTATTCTTCCTTCAGCTCTTAAATTAATTGCTTCGTTTTCTTTTTGTTGTTTTGCTATTGTTGCATTGTATTCCATCATGTCTCTATCTGTTTCAAGTTGGTATTCATTTTCAAATAAAACATCTAAAACAGTTCCAGATCTTTCAACACCAGACGTTGCATAATTAGTTACTATTTCGCCAATTAATTTGTCTGCGTTGTCGTTAAATCTTGGTAAATCATATTTGGTATAAACAGCATAACCAGCTTTAGCCTCTTGCTCTGCAATTAAAGCATCTCTATTAAGTAAACCTTGATTAAATTGGCTAGCTTTGTCAGCTGCCTTACCACCTATTACATCTCCAAAAAAACTCATTTTATAATCCTCGCAAATCTATAAAAGTCTGATCCATCTGGACCATAACCTTTCATTAAACCTTCTTCTTTCAATCCTAAAAATTTTGCAAACTTTAACGCAACTAAACAATCGGCTTTAACAGATGTTTGTAATCTTCTAATAAAATTATTTTTTAACATCATGTCAGTTCTTTGTTTAATAACCTTTGCAAATGTTATTGGATAGTTATTTATTTCTTTTGTAGCCAAGACCCACCCCTCGGCACAGCCATCCCAGAGGGGAAAGATCCCTCCAGCCGCTATAGGTTTGTTATTCAATAACCCTGTAAACGACATTCCAACTTCTTTTAGATAGTAAGCATATCTTCTATGCTCTGGTTTCATTTCTAGTAGTTCACTATTTAAACCTTGATCTAAAATATAATGTGCGTGTTCGTTTTCAAAAGGTACAAATTTAATATTAGACACTCTCTGTCTCCAGTCTTGGATAAATACCCAGGATAGTCATTGGTAGAGCTTGTGGTTGTTGAATATAAACTAAGCCTTCTGTGCCATAGCCTGTATCAAATTCAATTTGTTTATCTCCAGTAAATAAGGGAATAGGCAAATCCATTGGAGATCCACTAGCTCTAAAATCTATTGCTGTTAAGTTTGCTGCATCTGGTCCAACTTTAGCTCCTACTGTATCTTGAAACCTAACAGATAAATCATAAATTCTTTTTGTTTTAGTTTGTGTTGTTTCTGTATAACCTTCGTCTAATCTCATTGTCTGTAAATCAGATGTATATAATAAACCAACTTTAGCTTGCTCGGTTGCGGTATCAATACTGATAACTCCCGCAGAAACCGTCTTTGAGGTTTGTGTAGCGCCTTCACCAATAATATCTACAACTTCTCCTTCTAAATGATCCAATCCAGTAAGAGAGGATGTTTCATCGCCAACATAACTTAATCCACTATCTAAATAATGAAATGCAGTAACATCTCTATTAAAATCAAATGGAGTAAAATATTCTACATATCTTCTTACAGCTCCATTAATCCATCTTTGAACTATAACCCAAACTTGATCCTCGTCTGCATCGCCATCAATTACAGCAACACTTTCTACTTTAGCATGGGTTAAAATGTTATCAGTTTGCTCGCTTGTATGAGCTGAAGTTAAATTAACAACAGTACCTAAAGTTTTATCTGAATAAAGTTTAAATTGGTTGTTATCAATTTTTTCAATATAATATTTTGTATTTTCAGATAAACCACCAATAGATGTTCCTGTATTATCATAATAAAAAATATCTCCAGTAACAAAACCATGAGATACAGAATAAATAAAATTAGATGAAATATTAATACCTTGATAAATGTATTGAGTTGTGTCCGAGCCTGGAGCAGATGTAAAAGACACAGCTGTTCCAGCAGTAGCATTAGATGCAGTTGTGGCTAGTTTAATGGTATTACTATCAGATGCGATGGCATAATATAATGTTGAATTATTTAATCCACCAATAATGTTGCTCGCTGCATAGTAATAAATTGGATCAGCAGTTGATAAACCGTGTGATGAAATTGTGATTGTATTATTTGTGGTACTTACGTTTGAAGAATTGGATGTGAAAGAAATTGATTGTTGAATAATATTTTTTGTTGTATCTGATTTGCCTCCGATAATATGTCTATGCCAAGCTACAACATTCTCTAACCTATTATAAGTTAAACCAGTTAAAATCCCATCTGTTCTTGTACCCCAAACAACCGAATATGGCTCTTGTTGATAATCCATTTGGGTAATACCACTATCGGTTATATGTTCAGAAAGAATAGTTAAATCTGGAGCAACATAACCATCTGTATCAAAGTTATAAGCAAGCTCCCTCATTTTTCTTTTTGCTCTTTGTAAAAAGATAGTTGCGTTACCAATAGATAAAGCATCCACTCCGGCTGAACCATAGTTGGATTGTTTAATAATTGAAATATTTGTAGGTGTGATTGCAGATGCGGTTCCAGCAGAGACGGCATATTCTCCACCAGTTGTCATTACAATTAAAGTTCTTGTTGCCTTCATGGCTTTAATTGCATTAACCTGGTTTGATGCAATAGTATAAATCATAGCATCGTCAGCATCAGTTCCAGCTGTCATATTTTCATAATCTCCAGACTTTGAGAAAAACATAGTTTGTGGTTGATCTGAAGTTCCAGCAAATACTAACCTTTGTTGAAAGAAAGTAACTACCGAAGGATGACCCGTGGTGTCTGAAAAAGAACCCAGATTAAATGCTACTGTAGCATCGGTATTAGTAAATGCTTTAGTTATAGTACAAACAACAACTGTAGTATTAGTTCTTCCTGTAATTACAGCCTCGCCACTATTAAATTTTAAAATTCTTCCAACGTCTGTTGTTTGAAAACCATCTCCACCATTTATTCCTGTGGTTGAGCTAGCAGTTATATTAACACCCGTTCCAGTTCCAGAGGATGCTGGAGTTAAAGTTGTCGCTGTGGTGTTGGTATCCATGTAGGGTCCAGTTTCAGCAAAGTCTACTTCTGAAAGTGTCCAAGAAGTATGTCCAGTTCTGGATAATTTTGATGCCTCGTGGCTGGGATGGCAGATATACATAACGTCAGCAGACTGTGCAAATTTTAAATCAAATAATTGTGCTGTCGTATAACTGGTTGTGATTTGATAAATTTTATTAGCAGTACCCGCTGAAGAATAAGTTGTGTAAGCAGATGAATTTATATCGTTACCATCAACATCTTGTAATTCAAAAGTATTGGTAGTTTTATTAGAAACTTTAAAAGTTTTATTATTAACTTCTGTCATTCCAACAACACTAGAAATAGTTACAAAATCTCCATCGGAATAACCATGTGAGCTAGATGTAACTACAGCTGGATCAGCAGCAGTAATTCCTGTAATAGTTTTATCACCTTCTACAATTTGACCATCATCTTTAAAGAAACGAATATATTGATTGCCAAATTCTAAAATGTAAGTTTGAGTAGTTGAAAATGTAAATGGAATTAATCTGGTTGAAGTAGAAGAAGTTTTAATTTCAGAAACAAAATATGTACCTGGTCTTCTCATTACTGGTCCATGTGGCATAACCACAAAGTTTTCAATGGTAGTTGCACCGTTAAAGTATTTTGCAAAATCTGTTCTTCCCTCCATAGAAGAGGAAAGCTCCCCAGCGGTAAAGCTAGGGATGCTTAAAAGTTGTTTTCCCATATTTAGTATCTACTATTTAAAAAGTCTTCAGTTATGATTTGATCTGTTGGAGCTAACTCTGGATTTGTATTATAACCTTCAGAGCTATCTGCGTGTCTCGCCTCTGATAATTTAGCTTGATATTTTTCTGCCATTAATTTTGAAACTTGTAGATTGGCAGTTATAGCATAAGCAATATCTTGCGCTAAATATGCAGAGATAGTTTCTCTTAATAAAATATCTAATTCGTTGACATCTGTTATTTGTGCTAAATAAATTAAATAAACAGAACTTTCATCAATTAATAATTTTCTACCTTCTATTTTATAATCAGAATTATAATCTTTAATTCCTAAAATTCTTAAACAATCTGCGGGTAATGTATATTGATATGTAAAACCCCAGGCTGGAGTAGCTGTGTCTTGTGCTAATTGTATTCTTTTAATTAAACAGTTCCAGGGATGCGCTCTAAATACTGCATCTCTAATTGTTGTATATCTTTCATTACATAGTCTAGCATTTTTACTATCGTCTGTAAGAGCTGTAATTGAACTTGCTCCTAATTGATTTAATGCTGAATTACAAATTTGAACTACTGAAGCCATGTTAATCCTTTTTAATTATATATTTTCTTCTTAATGTTCTTGGTTTTACCAAAGCAAATATTTCAGCTTCAGTTAATTCTTCCTTCATATCAAAACCATAATGATACTTGTTATCGTTTTTAAATCTGTCTACCAAAACATACCGGTAAATATAATTTCCACTTTTAAAGTGTAAGATAGGTTTTGGTTTATCTATTTTTTTTGTCATGCACTTTAGGCGGGTTCCACTCTCGCTTTCCCCGCCTAAAATTCTATTTGTTAGTCTACGATGTAAGTTATTACACCAGATAGATCGTCTCCATCTGCTAAAGCAGCTGTTGCTAAAGCATTGATGACAACTCCGTCTCTACTTTCAAACGTATGGTTACCACCAAGCAACTTAGTTGCAGCAGTATTACCTTCCATTGAAAAGTATCCAACAGCGTCAACGTCTAAACCATCTACCATTCCATCGACATCCGCAGCAACTGTGTCTCCGTCAAGATCAGTATAAGCCTCCCATCCAATATCCATTGTTTGTGAGCTAGTTACCCAGTTACAATAAAATCTAGATAGTCCGCCTATGATTTTAACTTTACCCGCTGGCAATTTGCCAAGAGTTACAGTTGAGTTTGCATCTCCAGCGCCATCCTGATCGTGAGTGAAGGCTAAAGTTCTTAATTTACCTTTATCTCCAGTTGTATCAGCTTTGACGATAGGAGTTGCTGTTGCGTTAGTGTACTCTGTACTTTTTTGTGTTGTTACAGCCATAATATTTCTATTATCCTCCTATTATGCTTCATGACATGGAATTTGAACAACTTTTTTCTCTTCCATTCTTACTGCACCAAGAGACATTGCGTAGTACACTTGTGTTGAGTAAGACTTGTCAGCTCTTTCAGAGATTTTTGCTGCTATATCACTTCCGATACCTAATTTAATAGCATCTTCAGTATAAGCAAAAATTAATCTGTCGTCTGTGTTAGTTGCATCCATGTTCAGTCTTGTTGACATTATAAACTCAAATCCTAAGTAGGAATTGATACTACCTTCAGCAAGAGCTTTAACTGTATTATAGTCAGAGCTAGTTACTTGAGTAGTTCCTAATAGATCCGAGATCTGTTGTGGTCCGCAAACGACAAAACGCTTCAATGAAGCATCTACATCGTTGTTATCTAAGATTTTCTTCGCAGCTAAAAGTTTAGCAATTGTCAAACCATCTGATTGGTCTGAAGTTGCAGTCTTTTGACTTGAAGGTAAAGCTGTAGATGAACCACCCGCAACACCAGTTGATGCTGAAGCATTCATAGCCGTAATAATTACGTCATCCATGCTTCTATTCATCGCTGCTGCCGCTGCCTTAGCGTATGAACTTGTTGGATCCACAAGCATTCTAACTTTGTCAACATCGTCAACTAAGTCAGCCCACTCGTAATCAGCCAAGCTCAATCTTCTTCTGCTGTGTGGCGTATCAATTTGAGGTGTATCGCCATGTCTGCTCGTTCTTATTTGAGCAGCAGTAACTCCGACTTGATCGAAGAAAGCGTTTTTACCTCTTACAGTTTCCACATCAACAGAACCTCTTAATTTACTTCCTAATTGTTGAGAAAGCATAGCAACATTCGAGCTATACTGCTCCACAAAAGAAGTAGTAATTTGAATAGACATTCTATTCTCCTTGGTTGGTTATTGTTAATGTTAGCGGCTGATTATCCTTACGGGTCGAAACCTCGATTTGAGTTCTCCTGGAACCTATACTTTCATAGTGTCAACTAGGGTCTGTCGATTATCCTAATATATTTCAGCTATACAGAATTTTTTTGTTCTCGTAAAGCCAAAACTTCTTTAACAGCAAGATCGTGATTAGGATGTCTTTTATCCCAATACGAAGATCCTTCTTTTGTTAATTCTCCTATTTCTTTCTCTATTTGAGCTGGAGTTTGATAAGCTGGTCCAGATGCTTGAGTTATAGTATCTTCTCCCATCTTATCAGCTAATGTAGCAAACGCTTTAATAAAACTTGGATGGTCGCCAATTTTAGTTCCGTCTGCTAAATTTTTATTTAAAAAATCTTCATCAAAAACTTGTAAAGCAACATCAGCAGATTTTTTAGTTTGTTGTTTGTATGCTTGACCCCACTCTTTTTTAAGAGATGTTTCACTTTCTTGTCTGGCGTTTTCAGCTGTTGTATCTAAATCCTGTTGCTGTTGAGCTGCCATATCATTATAAAATTTAACAATGCCGTTAGCTTGTGTTGGAAGTAATCCCAACTTATGAGCCTGGTCTGAAAAACTTTTTAATGCGTCTTGATTAATATTAGCATCTTCTCCTAGTTCATATTTATATCCAGTTGCATCCTTTGGTCTACCTAGTTTTTCATAAACTGCATTCCAATCATCTTCGGTTGCATATTTATTTGGAACTGGAATTTTATCTGATCCAACTAATTTTTGTGCATGAACATAAGACTTTGCTAAACCTTCTATATCTTTAATGTTTTCTAAAGATTTATCAGATTTTATTTCATCGGAAAGATTTGCTTTCCAATCTATGTTTGTTTCTGGAGTTTCTGTTTTAGGATCTCCAGATAACACCGGAGCATCAGTTGATACTTCTGGCGTTACTACCTCTTGATTTTCGCTTGACATATTTATTCTCCTTTTTTGTTAAGCATATTTTTAATAAACAAGACTACTGATCTTGTTCCTTCTAAAAATGCGCTTTCGTGGCTATCTCCTTTAACATGAGTAGTTACATGAAAACTGCATCTCTTTTCCAAATCAGAAAGCACTCGTTCTCCAGCTTCCGATTTAAAAACCATTTTATAATCAATATTTAATTGTTTAAGTTCTTTGTGATCCATTACTCAACCGCCTTTAGAGCTGGTGCTATTTTACCCGCACTCTCAGCTACTGCTTGAGCTTGTTGTAATTGTTGCATCTGCATCTCGGCTTGTTGTTTTTGTTGTTGGATTTGTTGAACCTCTGCTTTTGATCTCATAATTTTAGCTGGTAAACCTAAAACATTTTTAATGTGATCTACTAAACCATCTATATCTATGTAATCAAATACTGGTGCAATATTCTGCATTGAACCAAATATTTCTATTCCTCTCATAACAGATGATAGCTCTTGTGTTTTTTGAGCTTTGGCTAATGGAGATACATATTCTATCTCAACATCCTGGTCGCCAATTTCTTCTGGTATTGGAGGTAATTTATTATTTTTTAATAATAAATTAAAAGCTCTAGTAATTAAAGGTTGTAATAATTCAGATTGTAATCTTCCTAATACTGGACCCAACAATCTCATCTTCTCTTCAGTTCTTTGCATAACCTCTGTTGCGGTCATGTTTTGACCCTGGACCATCATTAATTGATCGACAAAGAAATTTTCTCTAATTGCTTTTCTTCTTTGCTCTTCCATTTGAATACCAACTGGAGCATTAGATCCAACTTGTAATGGTTCAATTCTATCTCTGGTTCCAGATCTATAGAAATTTAATCCACCCGGTACAGTTCTAATTGGTAAAATAAAACCATCATCAGGAACCATTAATGGTGGGTCAATTTGTTTTTGAGCTGCTTTAATAGATGTCTTAGACATTGTGTTTAACATCTTGGTATCTGGTAAAGCATTCATAGCTGGAGATCTTCCAAAAATTTCATTGGATGAAGATTTTAAATATCTAGGTACAACGTATGGAAATTCTCTAAATCCACTTTCTCTTAAAATAGCTCCTGTCTCTTGATGAATATGGCATGAAACATAATCCATATTATCTTTATTATCATAACCCATTGGAGTATCAGATTTGTGTACTGAGTGAAGAATAATACTATCTTCAAAAGGTTTATTTTTTACTACCTCTTGCAATGATCTTGGTAATTCTACATCCGGATACATTAAAGGAATATTTTTATTTTTAAGATGAAATCTTCTAAGTAAGCTATCGACAAAACCTTTTTCATTTTCAGTAATAAATATTTCTGAAATATGAATTGTTTTAAATCTTAGATCATCTTTAACATCATCTGTAATAAACATAGCAGACGTACCAAAGGCTAATAGTTCATGGTAAAGTTCAAAAATTTCTTGTTGAAAATTTGAACGAGCAAATACTTGCTGCATAATTTTAGCGCAGCTCTCTAACCATTCTACTGCTGTATCATCTTGGTTAGTTGCCTCAGTTCTAAATTTTAAAACGAACCACGGAGAAATCGTATTGGTTAGCATACCATTTAAGCTAGCTGATAATAATTCTAATGCGTGAGTAGCTGTACCATCATATATCTGGTCGTGTCGTTTATCGCCTTTAGTTCTTTTAATAGTTATATTAGATTTTCTTGGTAAAAAATAATCTGCAATTTCTTGCCAATGCTCTTCCCAAGTAACTCTTTGATTTTTTAAAGTATTATATTTGTCAATAATTTCTTTTGCTTTTTTTTCTACCGCCATTTTTTATCCTAATTTTTTTCTTTTAATTGTTAAATTACTATCTCCCAAACCTTGTGCAGCGGTTAAAATAGTATCTTTTCTTCCTTTTTTTTTAGTTGCAAGTAAAGTTGCATCAGCAGACATTGTGGTAGCTGATGCTTGATCTACTTCTGCTCCTGTTGGAGATGTCTTAACCGCAGATGCACCCACTCCTTCAACATAAGTAGTTTTTGGTTGGTTGTTATCTCCACCTCCAGGATTAATATTTCCATAAGCATCTGTTGCTCCACTTTGTCTGCTCATTCTATAGTCTTTATAAACTTCTTCTTGTTTAGTTCTGTTTAATCTGGAAAATTCATCTTTAGTATAACCAAGATTTTTCATTCCTCGTTCTGAAGTTAAAACTTTATCTGTAAAAAATTCTCTTGTTTTTTTAGCTCCAGCATCTAAACCACCTTCTATAAATTTTAAGCCTAGTGGTCCCTTTTGATCTTTTGTATAAGGATCATTATGGAATAAATCTAGTTTAGCAGCGCTATCGTCTTTTTCTGTATTAGAAATTACTTTTTTTTTTTTTATTATTTTTTCTGAATAAGTTTTACCACCAGTTGCTACTGCTTCTGCTCCTGATACGTCAGTATCGTTTCCGCCACTACTACTTGCTCCTCCCATTTATCCTCCTAACTTTTTCTTTTTAACTAATAAGCTATCGTCATCTTCTAAACCGTCAGCTCCAGTTAATATTGTTTGTTTTCTACCTTTTCTATTTCTTCTTACTTGCGCTCTTTTTTCTTCAATTTCTTTTTTCCTTGCCTCATCATCATAACTTGGTGGTTCCGGTAAAGGAGCCGGTGGTGGTGGAGGTGGTGGCATTGAAGGTGATTTAAAAATTCCCATAATTATTCTCCGTGTATTCTATAATCATTAACAGCTAAACTTTGTGCTGTTGCTTTTTGTCTAGGTAAATCAGTAATCGACAGAGCCATATATCTTGCGGCATCTGCTGCATGACTACTCCAATCTTTTACTGGTTTATTACTAAACATTTTCATCTTCTCGTTATATTTTCGATGATGATGTCTTAAAGCATCTATTAATGGTTTTGTGTTATCTCCGTCAAACCAACACTTAGGTAAAACCATCTTTAAGCTGTGGATACCATCTTCTAAATTTATTTTAGGTAAAATCTTAAACCTTATTCCTAATTGGTAAGCTACCTCTCTTCTGGTCTTACCAGTTGAAAATTCTGTTACTTCTATGTCATGTGGCGCAAAGTGTTCCCCATAGACATAATCTTTATCTTTTACGACTTGAACATAATGAGGCAACCCTTCTCGGTTGTTCTCATAATAATCAATAACCAAAATCTGGTTCCCTAACTGCTGGTAAAATATTATTGATGTGGAATCTGAAACCCCCAAATCCCATGCAGTATGAACCATTAATGCTGGGTCGTATGCAATTCTAGTTATTTGTTTTTTTTCTTCTAAAGATTTTATAATTGATCCATATACGGATCCTTCAATATTTGCAATCCAATCGCACTCAAATTCTTGCTTATATTTTGCATCTCCCATTTGAGCTTTAGCAGCATCTAATTCTTCCTGGTCGATAATTCCTGTATCGCTGGCTTTTGCAGTATAAGCTAACCAGGTTGGGTCAGATTGTGCGTGCTGGTATAAATCATAAAATATATTACTCATTCCAGCTGGTGTTGAAATAAAGTAACAAAAACCTTTTCTATCTGATAGAGCGGGTCTAATTATCTCATTCCATAATATCGGGTTCATCTGTGAACATTCATCCACACAAACCCCGTCTGCATATATTCCTCTAATTTTATCTGGATCCTCACTAGATAATAATTGTATTCTAGCTCCTGTTGCAAAATCGCACCTTAATTCAGTTTCGTTAAAAGTAGTTCCTGGTATACAGCTTGCGTACTGTTTTAAATAATCCCAGCATACCCTTTTAATAGATACAAAGGTTGGTCCAATAAGATAATACCTTGGGTTCTTTTTATCATTTGTAAGAGCTTTCTTCATCAAATGTAAAATTATCAGTATAGTCTTGCCAAACCTCCTGTGGCAGTTAAGCACCGCAAATCTATGATTGTCTAAATCTTTATGCAGTTTTGCCTGTAGGGGTCTTGGAACATAAGGTATTTCTATGTGCATAACTTTATAAAATCGCTAATATAATAATCAAAGCTGCAACACTAAGTACGACTTTTTTATGTTCGCTCCAGTAGTGTTTCACTTCTTGAATAAATAAATTTATATTCATCATCCCTCCTTAGTGAACTGTTGGTAAATTAAATAATTCTTTAATTGATTGATATTCAATGCCGCTGTTTTTCATTAATTTTTTTAAAAATTTGTTAGCATGGATTTGATTTTCAAAGCCGTTTAAGTGAATAATTAATCCGTTAGTATCTTCGGCACTAAATACCATTGCTGTTATTAATTTGTTTTTTATATCCATAGTGTGTCTGTCTGTGCCTGTGTGTCGAAGTCCCGATTTATATATTTATAATTTATGCGCCTTGTTTTCGGGGTATACCCGCCTCACGCGCATTGAAATTCTTTCATTTTTCTAGAGTTTTTTTAGTCTTTGGTTATATCAACCGTAAACTATTGAGATATTGCTTTACTTATTTAATATTTTAAGTGTGTTGTAAGTGTTATTGGTCCCGGATCTGTGTTATATATGCTGGATCGTACTCCATAATGCGTAAGATTTCACTCTGGCGCGCTCATACGGATACGGAGATTTATAACCAGCCAACCCAGTCAACCCGGTCAACCAGGCACAAAAAAACCCAGGAGAGATTACTCTCTCCCAGGTTCAATATATTTAATTAATTATATTTTAATTTAACTTTTCTTCTCCATTCACTTGCAAAAGAATTTTCTTTAGTTGGAGTAAGTTTATCAAAAACAGTTTTTTTCATATCATAAAAATATGGTCCAACTGTTTCATCCATTATTTTAATAAACACTTCTTTGTTTAAATAATCATATCTAATTAAACCAATTACAGCTATTACTTCATCCTTGTAATTACATGCAGAATATATTGCATATTCTTTATCTTCAACATGTTCAACATTAAAATCAATAATTGGCAATGACATATCCATTTTAAACGCATCAACAACTGATGGTTTTTTATTGTATTGAACTGATATTGTACCCATTTTATTGCTCCTTATTTAATTAATTATATTTTAATTTGTTCTGTAAATATAATAAGTTGTATTATTAATATCTTCCTCGTACTCATTGCCGTCATAGCTCGAAAGAAAATGACCTCGACCATCTGAAGAAATAGCATCATCTACAAAGTGATCAAAATCATCTATAAGAGATAAAACTGCATCATTTGAGGATTCACATTTTTCAGCGAGACATTTAAATACTTCTTCATCTGCTTTTGAATGACAAGCTAAAAATGAAGGATTGAACGCCCACGCAGATTCTTCTATATATTCTTTTGTTTGCTCATCTGCTTCATCATCAGTTAAAACCTTGTAATCTTTACCTCCGAAAGAATACTCCGACCCATTTTCTTCAATCATTGGTCCATCTTCTTTAAGATCAAGATTTAAATGTTTTACAAGAGCTTTTATATTATCATCAAGCTCAACTGCTGCGCATTCATCCTTTTTTTTTATTTTTTGTGTTTCCATTTTATTGCTCCTTATTTAGTTAATAAGGTATCAATAAACTAATGTTGACAATCTGTCAACCCTTAATATGCTTAAATGCGTATTTTAATTTTAGCCAATAAAAAACCCAGGCAAGATCATCTCCGCCTGGGTCTATAATTTTAATTAGTTTAAATTAATGTTTTTTTTGTTTTCTTTAGCTCTTTTTAAGTCTGATTGAGCTATATCCTTTAAAACATCCTTAAAACAGCTTTTTACTTTATGAAAACAATAATTTCCAGCAATCCAATAACCGCAATTTCTAACTAAAGCATCTATATAAGCTCCATAAGGAACAGCCGCAATTTTAAAATCTGGATCTTTACTTATATCATATTCAATTTTATCAAATTTTTTTTCTATTTTTTTTAATAATCTTAAATATGCTTGATCTTTTAACTTACTCATTGAGACACCTCCTCAACTTTAATGTTTTCAGAACCACAACTAGCGCATACTTCTGTCATCTCTGATAACTCAGACCAGGAATAATTTTGCTCTAGTTGTTCTTGAAATTGTTTTAATAGTGTGCCTTCATTAAAACCACAATCTAAACACTTCATTGAGACACCTCCCAATTTTGTTGAGACATTACATAAACATAAAACTCATCTCCTCCTAGAAATTTATGTAAATCCCAATTATCAAAATGATGAGATTTCAACCTTTTAAGATTTTTAAAAAATCCTAATATAGCTGCTCTATTATTATTTATATTATAATGACATGATTGAAGTTGAAATTTAATCTTTTCTTCATGTCTGTTCGGTACATATACAGAGAACCAATTAAAGGCATCATCAAAAAACTTCTTTTTATTTGACTTGCCTGGAAGAGATTTAAAAGTGAAATATCTCTTTCCTTTGTTCTCCGGTTTATATTTACAACTTACAACATCTTTTCCAGCTATTATAAATTGCTTTGGCTCGTTTAATTGTTGATTCATATGTCAACCTCCTAATGATTTGTTTATATCATTAAGATTGACAATCTGTCAACTATTAATATGTATAGTTGTCAACTTTATTTATTAAGCTAAATAATACCTATTTTATAATAATTCTAATCTAGCTTTAATTAAATGAGACTAGCAATTTTATTCTAGTCTTTATTAAATGAGACTAGCTTTTATATGAGACTAGCAATTTTATGAGACTAGCAAAAATCATCTAGTCTTAATTAATTGAAACTAGCAATTTTATGAGACTAGCAAAATTATTGGATCTATTTTACCAATTCATTAGAGTTTGGTATCCTTTTAAAATTCTCCGTTGATACCTGGTCCACAATCTCTTTAACCGGTAACATATCTTTTTTCTCATCTGGTCTACCCCATGAAATAGTTAAAGTAGTGTCTGTTTTTTGCTCTATCTTTTGTTTGTCTCCAAATGTTGTTGATAATAATCTACTCGCTAACCATCTAATATGATTATATCTCTCGCGCATCCAATGAACCTCTTGCGGTGTCTTAGGTGTATCCATATCTTCAGCTATTTTATCAAGCAATGTCCAAACTCCCATTTGTCTTGCATCCATAACCTTTTTTTGTACTTCATCATCAGTTCTACACCATTTATATACAGTTGATACATCCGGCATATTTTTTGATTTACAGATGGCACTTAACGGCTTGCCAAGTTCTAATTGTTTGACTATTTCTCTAATTTGTTTTTGATCCATTGTCTTAATTGATCTTCCGAATAATTTTTAAATTGTTTTAAATGTTTTAAAGATTTAACTTTACCCTCTATGGTTCTTGCTCCGGTAGAAGCTCCTCCATGGAACTTGCAACGGAACTTACCAGATTTCATTAACTTGCCTTTACACTTACATTGAACAGTATAATTGCTGCCTCTAGTAAAACTTTCGCAAGGGATTTTCTGTAACGGTCTACCAACCACAGTATATAGTTCCTATTATTAAATTTTGTCTATCTTGTCTATAAGAGATTTATCTAACTTACTTTCAAGATTAAACACGGCTGCAACATACTTCTTCTTAATTGTTATACGATGACAACCAAACATTTTACCAAGAGCAACCCAGGAATATCTTTTGGATCTAGCCCAGAGTATCTGTCTTTCCTCTAATTCAACCAAAGGTAACAATTCAATTATTGTTAAATCCCAGCAAGCTATTTGTTTGTTGTTAGCTCTTAATTTAAGTTTTTTGGAGTTCCAATAGCCAAAATCCTTTGGATCATAGGTAAATTTAAGAATATCGAACATTGAGGCTGCTTTTGGTATTTTAGGTTTAGGCATAAATCTTTCAGCCAAGCCAGCCTCATCCAGTATATCCATTATTTTAACACACCTTAATTTCATGCCACCTTTTCGATGGCACTAAACTTTTTTATTGGCTCATCCCCTTTAGTTGATGAGATTATTTTAATAGGCTCATCCTTTTTAAAGGTATGTTTGCGGATTAAATTCCCTTTTTTACTTCTATATTCAATATAATGACCCTCACGACCACATTCTATATACTTTTCACCTTCATATTCTATAGATTGTTTAGCAACCCCCTTGTTCGAGAATGCTCTATTATAGTTATTCCTATTATTAGATCTATACTGGTTATATATATATGGTTTTACTAATACATCTCTATTAGAACTATCAGTGGTCTCTGTGAGAGACTTCACTCTATTTAACCTTAATTTCTCTAACTCCAGCTGTTGTGTTAATAAATACAAATTAGTCGAAGATAGCCGTTTTACAGTTATCAACTTTTGTTTGGCAAGGTTGTAAATGGCTCGCTGGATACTACTACGAGATAACCCTGTTTCCTTCTTAATTGTCGCATATCGAGGATAGGCTTTCCCATCCTTTTTACCCATATAACAAACCAGCGCAAAATAAACTATCTTATCAATAGCTGATAGCTTTTTATTAAATATGATATTTCTATCGCCTACAAAGAATAAACTCATCTCTTCCCCTCACAAATAAGATCGTGCCGTTCCTGGAGTAATTGCATCACTTGCAACCAACCATCCGGCAGCATATACATCTCATCCGATCTCCACGGTGTTAGTTGCTTAATTCTAAAGGATGTAATACTGGTCCCATCCACCTTATAAAAAACCAGGAAACTTGGCAGACCAGCTAATTCGGCTAATTTCTTTGTAGTTGTAGTTGCCTTCCAAGGTTGTCCAACATCAAAAGCAGTTTCAGCTAGATACAAAGGAGATTTGCACTTTAAACAAATACCCGTTGCATCAATATCTATCATTCCGAGCTTTTCTGGTAATGCTCGATGCCATAAAGAATAAGCTGAAAACTTTACATCCTTATAATAAATATCTCTAGCCAATTAAAGAACTCCCTTATTTCTATATTCCTTTAATTGTTTCTCTAACTTTACTTCTAAAATTTTATTTTCTTTTTCTAATTTATTAATTCTGGTTCGCAGCTCTCCATTTAACTTTTGATGCCCATCGTCTATAATTTTTAAGTTATCGTAACTTTCTTGTAGCCTGTTGATTTCATTTTTAAGATCTTTGATTTGAGCCTCATATTTCTCAACCTTTTTAATCATTAAAGTATCTGCCTCTTTTTTAGCATCCTCAACTTCTGATAAACCCACCTTAATATTTTTTAATTCGTTATCTAAAAAATCAGCCACAACAAAACTCCCCATCGCAATAATCACAAAGCAATAAACTCTCTCCTTTGTAACCTTCTTTTAAAATATTATTTGATGGATGATCTATTTCGCAACATCCAGCGTGCATTGCTTTTGGATATTTATTTACATAACTCATCCAGATTTTACAAAATTGTTCCCATTCTAATTTATAAGGATCCTCTACTATTTGATTTTGTGTTTCTTTAGGAAATAAAAGTAGAGCTGTAATAATAAATAAAAATAATATTTTCATTTAATCACTATCTCCGTAACTTCCTGTATCCAAGCACCAGGAATTGTATTGGTGTTACCAACTGTTAAAGATTTATCTTCAGCATCTATTGAATAGTCTGCAAAAATTGTAATTAGTTCTTTTGTTTGAATTAATTTATGACCTTTTGAAACACAAATTTGCGGTTTTAACTTTTTAGCTTTTTCAATAGTCATCCAGGAATTATCCGCCAGCGTATCCAACCATTGAACTTCAACGAAAGGATAATTTTCAATAGTTCCTTCTAGTTTTTTTTTTTTCTTATTCATAAAAGCTAGAAGGTTTGACTTTTCCTTTGGTTTTTTCGGAGATCAGTTTCATAAATTCTGGTCGAGGTATTCTCTCCTTGTTGCACCAACGAAATACAGTTGATCCTGGAGATGTGCCTTTAATTCCTAAAAATTCTGCTAGCTTTTTATGTGATAGGTTTTTTGATTTTCTAAATGTTTCTAATTGCATGACTTGCTTATAGGGATAATTACCAATTTGACAAGTATATATCCATATTTAATGTGGAAATCGTGTTAAAAACTGAATATTTATACAACTTTTATAAGAATTTATAAATAGTTCTTGCTTTTATTTACCTATATACTATGTATTGACAATATGACAATAAATAAACCAGAACTACATATTATAAATAATACGCATCAACAAAAAACTATGGCTGAATTAAAAAGATTATTAGATTCTAAACAAATGACGCAAGCTCAATTAGGATCTGCATTAAAACGTGATAAAACTACAATCAATCGGTGGTCCAAGAATAGCCGTGAAATTACTTGGGATAATGCTATTAAAATTGCTGAAGTTTTAAATGTTCATCCAGTAGAAGTATTTCAACCTAGACAAGAAATAATATTAGATAAATATATTGATAATAAATTTATAGTTAAAACTCTTTCAAAGGAAGAACAATTTGAAATTCCTATTCCTTTTGAATTTTATAATCCTAATGTTAAAGCTATTCAAGCAAATATACCAGGTAATTTTTTACATAGAGAAATATTTTTATTTGATTTACCTAAAAAAAAAGCAGATAGATTTTCAAAATTTTCCGTACCCAATCTATGTTATGTTACTTGCTCTAAATCTTGGAAAAGTAAAACTGGTAAAAATAATGAAACTATAGGTGTTGTGAGATCTAACGAAGATGGCTCAATGGTTATTATAAATCCTTTAACCAGAGAACCAGTAAATCAAGAGTGTAAAAAAGTTAATATAAAAGACATAGATATTTGCGTACCCGTTAAAGCTAAATACAACCCAGATTTGTTATAATCCACAGTATATATGGATATATACATATTCCGTATTGACAAAGTTCTCATAATGTTCATAAAAGAATCTATTGATTTGCTTTATGGAAAAAGACGAATTTTTAGACAATATAAAAGAATATCCTAAATGGGTAGAACTGTATGGAATTTCACACCATAGCCCCTCTCAAATAAATGCTAATGACGACATTTGGTCGTACAAGTACCTCTATCTTAGCCAAGAAGAACGAAGAGAACTACCAATTAATTCTAAAATGTTTTCTGGAGTGTGCCTTGGCGATATGGCGCAATTACAATTTGGTAATTATGTTTGGGATTATGTTAAAGGAAAAGGATTAGTTAGAAAAGAAATACCACCGCAAAGAAAAGTTTTTGAAAAAATTATAGAAAAATTTAATTTTTATGATCCCGCAGATCAAAAAGATAGAGAACAGCACGATATAAACAGACAAGGTTTAGCTCTAACATTCCAACAATTAAAATATGGTTTAAGAGAAATAGGATTAGAAGCTCCTATAGATTGCGAAAGATCTGTTAGCCTGGAGCTGCCTAATTGTCTTCTACCTTGTATTGGCAGAATAGATATAGAAGATGAAAATAATTTTGTTGAAATAAAAACCAAATGGCGAAAGAAAAACAGACCAAGAAAAGATGGTACATCAAATTATTCTTTACCAAAAATAGATGAAGGTTATTTAGGTTGGTCGGATCATATTTTACAAGTCGCATTTTATTGGCTGTCAAATAACAAAAAAAAGAAACCTCACTTATTAGTTATTTCAGAAAAAGATTATAATGTTTTTACTCCAGATAATTGCGATGATTTAAAACCAGAAAATTTAGAACTTCAATTAAATAAAATGGCAATGATTGCCAAACGTAGAGAAAGAGTAATGGAAAACCATGCTGGTAAAACTACTTGGTTCCAAGATATTCCATGTGATTTCGAACATTTCTTTTGGAACGGTTTAGGAGATCACAAACAAGCAGCTATGAAACTGTGGGGTTTAGTATGAAGGAAGATAACTCAATGATTAATCCTCAATCTTGGTTGCTAAAAACAGAATTAGTAAAGAAAAAAAACAATTTAAAAGGTTTGCTCCTTATATTGATTGTTTTTCTTATCTCCCTCTTAGTTATAAGTCATCTCTTTACTAATGATGGTAGCCAGATGCGTTTAATCGAGAGGTTAAACATGGGTTTTATTACAGGCAGTAATCTTTCCCCAATTTCATTCATCTGGCTATCAGAAAGTTATTATGGGTAGAGTTATTAATATTAATAAAATTGAAAACGAAATAACAAAATTAAAAGCTAATGGTGGTATGTGGGAGATTGGTCCAGGTAAGTTTGCCATTAAACATTTAGAATTAGAAAAATTAGCCAACACTTATAATATTGAAACCAATGTAGAAATTAAACATTGTAATTTAGAAAAAGGTTGTGCAGTAGTTAAAGCTGTTGCAACATTTAACGGTAAAAGTTTTTATACACTTGGAGAAGTTTCCCCTCTTAATAATGATTTTATATTTCCTGTGGCTGTTGCTGAGAAAAGAGCGGCTGATAGAGCTATTCTTAAAGCTCTTGGTATTCATGGTAATATTTATAGTTCAGAAGAATTATCGAATATAAAAAATAATATTAATGAAAATACCGGTACAGATTTAAACCAGGAAACAATCATTTTAGAAAGAATTAAAAACGCAAGTCATCAAGCAAACTTAGAGATGATTAAAAGTCAAAATAAAGATTTCTTAACACAGTTAAAGAAACAAGATTTAAAAAGGTATGAAAAATTAAAACAAGCCTTTTTAAATAGAAACCAGCAATTTACAGGAGGATAATATATATGGCTGATTTTAAAAAACCAGACGACCCAAACTGGGTATGTACCTTTTCATTGAAGAGGAACCCAGATAAAAAACCTGGCGATAATAAACCAGATTTAATTTTGGTCGATAGTGAGAAGATAAATCCAAAATCGGGAAAACCTTATAGAAAGAATTTTACTATAACTGAAACCTGGTGTGAGGCTGCTTGCTATATCCAAAAAAATAAGGATCTAAAAATTACCATCAAGAAAACTGGAACTGGCGGAGATAAACCAGCAGTTAATGAACCAGCAACTAATGATGGATTTGACGATCAATTTTAAGGGAAACATATGCAATATGGCTTAACTGAAAAGCAACTAAAACTTTTTAAGTTTATTAAAAGCTATATTTCTAAAAAAACTATACCGCCTTCGTATCAAGAAATTGCGGAGGCGGTAGGTTTAAAATCAAAAAATTCAATTAATGTTTATATTAATAATTTAGAGGAACGTGGATGGATAAAAAGAATAAGAGGAAAAGCGAGAAGTATCCAAATAATCCGATAGATCTGTCTCCAGATGCTAATACTAACGAGTTAATATCTCGAATATTAGATAGGGATAAAGAAGGTATGGATAAGTTTAAAATTACCATGCAAGACAAAATGTTGAAGGATCCCACCAATGCAAAGTTCTGGTTGCAAGAAGGTTTAGAAGAAGGTATAGATTTATGTAGATATTTAATAAATTCTATTCATTCTTACAATCTCCTCAACGAAAAATATAAAAAACTTCTCAAAGAAAACAAAGAATTAAAAGAACATAATAAAATGATGTATGAGCATCCATAAAAAAATTGAAAAATTCTGGTCTGGTTCTGTTGGATTTACAGCCACAGAAACTTTTAAAGATCTGGATACTGCGGTCAAAGCTAGTGTGCCAAGTACCGCAGCTAAAATAGTAATTGATGATAAAACTCTCAGTTACGATTTTAAAAGGATGAAGGAGGTTAGTAATCCAAATGATAACACACTACGAACACCTGGGAACAAAGATCCAGGAGAAAGAAAAAGAGAGAAAAAAGTTGAACAGAAAGATAACAGTAATGTTAAAAGGTGATACCGTTCATCCAGCTATTGCAGCTCTCTCTAAACAAAGTCATTCAACACTTATTGATATAATAGTATTGAAAGACGAACAAAATAGATTACCAGGATAACTGGTACTTTATAACTATTCTAAACTAATTAACTTTAGTAATACCCTTCCTACGCCCAAATAAAGAAAAGCCAAGTTGTCAATATATAGTTGACAGATAAGCAACGATATAATAATCTGATTCCATAATGAAATTTTGGTTAAATACAATTAAAGATAAAAATAAAAAGCCAATCTATTTACAAGTTCAAGGTATCAAAGATGATGGTACTAAATTTGAACAATCAAGATTTGAACTGAACCAAAGACGTAGAGCCAAAGAATATATTAAAGATTTAAAAGAAGAGGATTATAAATTACCAGAGGTTGAGGTTACATTTGAACACGCATTTAAGGAATACTATAAATCGGTAAAAAGCAATGATGATAACCAAGTAGATACAAACGACAGATATATCTCAGTATTAAAGGCTCATATCCAGCCGTATATTGATGAAGAATACCTTTTTCAGTACAAGGCAAGCACCTTTAAAGACACCCTCTTAAAACGTATTAGAAGCAGTAAAATAACTAAATGGAAGAAATTTAACGACATTTATCAATTAACTAGACAAAATGAAGTAATAGATAAAAAGACTGTCAAAGATGCGGTGGCATCCTTTAAAAGATTTATAGTTTGGTGTGATGATAATGGCTGGAAGATAGATCTTAAAATATTAAGACACAGATTTAATAAAGCTAAAACTACAACCAAGGTTAAGAAAATAGTTAAATGGGTTCCTAAAAAAGAAAATGTTTTAACTCTAATAAATAGTGAAAAAAATATTTGTGATAAAACTTTATATAGAGCATCATCTGAAATAGGAGGAAGATTAAATGAGATGTTGGCTATCTGTTATGATGATGTTTATGAAGATGAAGAGCTTGGAGTATGGGTTATTCATATCAGACACTCCTTGGGTCCAGACAATTCCTTTAGACCCGACTACTTAAAAACCGGTAGCTCTGAAAGAAAAATAGAAATTTCAGATGACTTATTAAAGTATCTCCAATCCTGGATGAAGATACAAATAGCACCTAAAACTCATCAAAGAAAATACAGAAGATTATTTCCATACAATAAAAAATATGCAGCCGATAAAGTTAAAGCTGCCGCTAAAAGATTAAATATAGAATGGGTTGGTGGATTTGCACCATTTAGAAAATTTAGTAGTTCCCTTTTAAAATCTACAAATGATTTTACAGAAGAACAATTAGATTTAAGATTTGGTAATACTGAAGAGGTAAGAAAGAAACATTATTATAATGATCTGAATTTGAACAAAGAAAAGAAAACTGCCACAATTAACAAACTACTAACATAAGGATAAATATGGATGCGCTACAAGAAAAAGCCAGGATTGCAAAGTTTTTATTTGCATTTAGGTATCTCGATAGAGTTATAGATAATGGTAATGGTACACAATCTAAATTACCTAAACATAAAAACCAAACAGCTCATGCTAAAGCTCAGAACGTAACATTTCAACAAGTTCAAAAACAAGAGAAAGCACAAAATGGAATACCGGCTCACAACTTGTTTTTATTATTAAAGAAAGAAGGTTACGACATTAACTTAATGTATAAAGGTAATCCAGAAGAGGTATTGAATAAGATAAATAAGAAATACCATAAAAAAGTATTAGAGAATTTTGCTAGAGTAGATAAAAATATAAACGATGAAAGGAAACTCCAAGCAAAATATAGACCAATGCTCCCACAGTTAGAACGGGAATTGGCATATCAAACAACATATAAAGGATAATATGTTTAAAACAAAGGTGGGGAGAAATCCCCACTTTAAGAGTAAAAATATCTGATAATGCTAACAGAAAAATCATACAGTATTGGTTATTTACTACAAAAAAGCATACCATTAACAAAAAGAATGGGTGTTTATTGTGGAATTAATAAACAATATGAAGAAGTTGTTTATGTAGGTAAATCAAAAGATTATTGGAAAAGAACACCAAACTCTTTAGAAGAAAAAATTAAATCAAAACAAAATGAAAACTGTAAAGATTATGGTTGTGAATTAATTACTTTCATTCCCTGTGATACAGTAGAAGAAATGGATAAACTAGAAATAGATTTAATTACTTATTGGAAACCTTATTATAATCAGCAACATAATTCTGGTTATTATATGAACAATAATAATAAAAGATTAAGAGAAATATTAAGGAAAGAATTTAAAAGAAACTTATACGCACACGAAATACTATTTTCTCAAAATGCTTTAAAAAAATATTATTCAGAAGAAAGTGTTTTTCATTTCGCAAAACATTATATTATATTCAACTCAACAATAGGAAAGACTAAAAAAAATGAAGAACAAAAAGAAAAAGAAATAAATAGATTTGCTAGAAAATTGGAAAATATAATAAGTATTCATTATGATTTGTTTAAACATGTTAATGAACCTTTAATGGCTGGAAAGTGTGAAAGAACAGAGGAAGAAAAAGAAAATGTAATAAAAAGAAAAAGTTATAATTATGGTTAAAATATTATATAATCAACATATTCAAGTAGAACCAGATCCAAGAACCGGATCAAAAGCAGTTAATCATATTGCTGCTAATACTATTCAATTTTCTAAAGATACCCAAACATATGTAATAGAAAATAATATTACTTTAAAAGAATTGAAAAATTTATATAAAAAATATCTTGTAGAAAAGAGAATTAACAAAATAATGGAAACAGCACGAAAAAAATATAGTAATCATGCTTGTAATTACTGTGAATATTGTACGAATAATGTTAATTATTTCAATAGATTTTTATAAATAAATTAAAATTAATTCACACTTGAAAACACACTTGGCTTTTTAGAAAAGGTAGATTAATGGCGCGCCCTGGAGGATTCGAACCTCCGACCCTCGGTTTAGAAAACCAATGCTAATTTCTTTTGGAAGTATTGTCTATCAATAATAACAACCATGATTTGAAAAAAACGGGTTGACAAAAATCCATATAAATAACCCTTATAAAATAATGAAGTGTCAGATAGAAACATCATTAACACTTGCCTTCACACTTTATTATTTTTATTTGACAATCTATCTGGGGAAATTATGAAATTACTATGTTCATTAATAATATTAAAGGAGGTAATTAAATTATGAATATTGAAAAATTCAAATCAGTAGCGATTAGTATGGATTGTTATAACAAACTACAAGAGCTATCTTTAAAAAGATTTGAAATGCCAATTAGTATGGCAAGTGTTGTATGTTTTTTTATAGATAAAGCATATACATCTTTTAAAAATTCAGTTCAATTAGCAGAACAAGCGGCAATAGAAAAGTATGCTGAAAAAGAATATGAATTAATAAAAGATTGGGAACCAAATACTAATTAAGGAATATAGGCGATCAGAGATGGTCGCCTTATTCAAAAGTCTTATCCAAAGCTCTCTGGTTATCATCTTCTTTCATACATTGATAATGAGCTTTAGTCTTATCTGTAAAGGCTACGAAACTTTCAGTATTTTCCATCTCCTTTTTGCAATACCTACATGGTCCAATATTCATTATATATTGAACTGGTTTTACCCACGTCTTTTTTTTATGTGTTTGTTTTTGCATTTGCATCTAGGAGTTTGCCAGGCAAAGAGCCATTTATTAAATTTATCTATACCGCCAAAAAATTTTAATAAAATTCTATCTATCATTACACTTCTTCTTTCCCCATTTCCAAGTTTGAGATACGGATTTCTTTTCCTGGAGCTTATCGTTTTTGCTATCTGTTTCTGTTACTCCCACTTCCACCTTGGTTTGATCTGGACATACACTATTACATCCACCTAAAAACATCATTAATGTTAAAAGAGAACATGCTAAAGTAATTGAAACAACATACTTAGTCATTGTTCTTTTTTTTCTTTTTAGGTTTCTTTTTTGGGAAAATTCTTTTAGATATTTTCTTTTCTATTTGGCTAACCTTTTCTTTAATTAAAACCATTTCATTAGATAGTTTAAATGTTTGGCTTAAATTCCATCCACCTAAAGCTAATAAAATTGCTAATAAAGTTGCTATTAATTTATCATTCATTATTTTTTCCACATATCATTAAAAAAATCTTGCCAGAACTTCTGAGTTTGCTCTTGATATTTCTTTGCTTGTTCTGGTTGATCTTTTAAAAACTTTTCAACTTGAACTTTCCACTCTGCATAAGTTGGAATATCTAATTCTAATTTAAACATATTTATCTCCTTTCTTTGTTAAGAGGTTTAACCATGAACCTCACGTGCATATTAAGTTGCAACCCTTATTCTAATATTAATTTTTTAATTGTTATTGAGCCATCTATATTTGTTTCAAGTTCAGCTTTTGATTTAATACATTTATAAGCAACAGTATTTGATTGTTGTCTTTCAGCCTCTCTCTTATGCTTGAGGCAGATAGATAAGCTGTCTTGTATTCTTGCCTCTTTAATCTCATTATTCATTAATAATAATAATGCGAATACTACGCTTTCCATTAATTGTTTCCGTTCTGTCTTACTTTATCTTTAAGCTGTTCCACTTGATCTCTTAAAAATTCTATGTCTTTAACGGCTCGTTCAAGGTTGACAGTATTATTTTTCATCTCTGTCATTTTTAACTCTATATTTTCTGTGGATTTTGTAATCATCTCCAGGATTAGGTACTGTTCTTGATCTACAATTTTTTGATCCGACTTACTAATTAAATCTTGTTGCATTAGTTGTCTACTTGTCTCCAGGCTTACTAGCCTAGCCGTGATCTCAGTATAGGCAAAAATTCCAAAAGCGACAGCAGCCAGGATTGCCAAGAGATTTCTCATTGGCATACTTATTGCTGTGCTATCTGATATTTTCATCTGCCTTGACCCCTATATTTTTTTTTATTTGGTACTCTTTTTGAAACTGATTTTGAATGTCTCCCCGGTCTTTTTCTAGGTTGATCTTTGACATAATTACTTACGCCATATAAAGGTTTCTTTTTAGCCATTTAAACCAGCTTGTTCCGAATGATTTTTACCCATAGATTTTCCATCCCAGTTTGAACTAACATGAGTTGGATCTACGTCATTTAACCAATGCTGAATTGATATAAAAGCTCCACCATATTTTGATGCAGTTCCACCGTGAAGATCTTTTGGTTTAACTCTTATGGTTTGATAGGCATTAATTGGATAACCATCTTGTTCTTCTAAAGCCTGTTCATCACTAATTACTATTTCTCCAGAATGAGTAAATTTCATCCCATATAAAAAACATTCGTAACTATCTACGTCTGGATGAGTATGCTCTGGTATAATTAGATTAGGTTGACAAATAAAAAGCTCAACTTGAAAAGGTTTATTTCTATATAAAACAATTCCACTTACACCTTCTATAAATAATAAACCATTTTTTATAGGTGTATAAACTTTATCAACTTCTCCAGAAGTTAAATACCAATTAGCAAAATAAGATAGTTTATCTTCTTTTGGGTTAATCATTAAAAAAAAATATTTTTTATTTTATCTATTAAACTTGGTTTAACTTCCTCTGTTAAAACCAAAGGAGGTAGATAACCAGCAGCTATTTCTTTACCAGACTTACCTTCTTCTTCCTCTGTCTTTTTACTTCTTGAATTAATCTTATTGGGTTTAAACTTGTCTACCAGTACATAACGATACACATAGTTATCGCATCTCACACCTTCAAACTGAAAGTGTAAAGCATCCGGTGGATCTTGATATTGACCACCAAAGCAATGCGGATCAAAGTCTGATTTAGTTATTGTCATTTTTTCTTTAATTTATTCATTGTAGTTACACCAAAGGATGCACCTACTATTGTTAATATTATGTACCAAAACATAGGATCTGCTTTTTGTAAGATCTCCCATCCTTTATCCATAGCTGGCTGGAAGGCTGGTATGAAGTGGCAAGCCATAAGCAGCGTGAAAAAAAGACAAAGCCATTCATCTTTTAGCGAGTGTTCTTGCTGCTTAACTTGTTCTAACTGAACTCCAACTTTAGCAACATCAAGGTTATTTGTAGCCTCAAGCTCTTTAGCTTTTATAATTTTATCTTTTTCTAATTTATGCTGTATTGCACCAATAGTTTTATTTGCTACAAACTTAACTAAAGGGTTCTTTAAAAAACCTAAGAACTGGATCATTTTACATACCTATCTGTAGATAAACCCAAAATTGGTTTGTATTGAGTTTTACCATCTACTTTAATTGCCATTAAATATTCCTTCCTATTTGCATTAATTTCTGGATTGTAACTGCAATGGATCCATCCAGAGTTTGGTTCTCCAGGTGTATAGTATTCAAGTATCAACTGGTCGAACATCAGGTTTTCTTTAATCCAATCGCTAACCTCATTATTAGGAACAGAAAAGATCTCAAAGTCAGCCGCCATTCCTTTGCAATGTTGGCTCTTTGAAGAGCTGCCTATTTTATTTGACAAAATTTCTGAGCGATAACCAGAGCTAATAGTAACCACTTTGTTAAAGTGATCTCGAACCGGCTGCAACACTCTTTCACAAAGAAGTCTTAAATTCTCTACCTCTCCTTCAGATGGATTGTTATCCATACCCATTCTTTCGGCAGTTTGACTTTTTGTTAATTCAGCTAAACTAAAATTTTTAGATAACTTCATAATTATTTTTTTGGATCAAAATTGAGAATTTTAACTCC
>Ga0080013_1001057_pt1 | contig 37364 bp, 63 predicted proteins | sample ETNvirenome_6_85_FD_69236 | JGI IMG/M metagenome (GOLD analysis project Ga0080013, IMG submission 69236) | Marine viral communities from the Pacific Ocean - ETNP_6_85 (SPADES assembly) (version 2) | ecosystem: Environmental > Aquatic > Marine > Oceanic | place: Pacific Ocean | collected 2013-06-19
TTCTCGTCCACAGAGAATTTCCCTGACGCGGGAAAAGTAATCATTGACGATGAGGTTGTCTCTTACACGTCAAAGACGGAAACGACGATTAGCGGCATCACTCGTGGTGAGAATGACTGGGACGGCACAACAACGCACCCGGCGGCACACCCGGCGGGTGCGCTCTGCTTCCTGGCAACAGAGGAAACCGTCGCAGGAAGGACTGTTTTTGGCCCTGTTTTCATGCTTTCCGGGAAAGCCCTGCCCGGTGGCATAATCCGCGAGATTCACGCTCACCAGGCGAGCGGAACACATACGGTTGCTAGTTCAGATGCCGTTTGGGATTTCGACGACAGTCGCGGCGTATTGCTTGGCATGGGGAGAACCTACCCACGAATTCTTGAACAGGGGGATTCTGGCGCGTGGTATGCGGTTGAGTTTGACTCCGAAGGCGCGGGCAACCAAAACGCCGGATGGAACAAGGCGGCTGGAGGAGCGGCGGGCTTCGTTGAGAATGAGTTTTCGATGGTATACAACGGCGCAGAACTCGCCATTGGTCGAGGTGGATATGTCGAGGCTTTTGGCCCTGATTTCAAAAAGGTCTACTTGCTCATCGAATACGCGAACATAAGCCATCCATCTGGAACTGACCCTGATTTTAGGTCTATACCCGACTCCAACTTTCAGGTTTATTTCAAGGCCAGCGGCTCTTCGTCCTACGTCTCAGTCGGGACTATATCTTCGGAGCAAGAGCCTTTGGCCGACGAGGTTTTTGACCCCTCACGAGTTGTTCAGGCTAGGCCCATTGGCAGTAATCACCGCCACCCTGTCTCGGCGGGGGCTGGTGGTGGGGGAGCGTCAAGCCCTCCGCCTAGCATGACTCTCTCGTCTAAGGACTTCATAAGCAAGAACGGCACATCCGCATATTCAATCCCGACGGACTGGGTTTTTCCTGCTCAGGGGCTTGGGATTCTTTCGGGGCCAGCCTGTGTCGCGTCGCTTTCTGATACATCATCCGTTGCTGGCGGAGTAGGTGGGATTATCAACACATGGACTCGCCTGGAATACGAGTGGGGGTGGGCAGATGAGTCATGGCTCCCTTATGCCTTTGCCACGCTGAAGCGGGTTGAGGTTCAGACCGACGCCGCGAAGTCGTGGGCGTATACAGGAACTGGAACCCACACCTGGCTTGAAGTGGAAACCTACAACGGCACTTCCGTAGGAGTGGCATCGACTTTTGTCTCACAGAACAACATGGGGACAAATGAGGCGTTCTCTGATACGATAAGCAAGTCATACAGCACAGAGGTTGGCAAAATTTTACCCCTAAAAGGGGAGGCTAGAGGCTGGGACAACGGGGTAACAAGCGTGAGCGGCGGATACTGTAGGGCTATGGGGGCGGCGAGCGTTAGTGACGTAACGATACAGATGTCCCCGGTAAACGAGCGGAGCGTGATTGTCCTTTCCAATGGGGGGACAAGAACCTGGGACGTCAGCACAAGCCCCTTTTCAGCCTCGACGTCTAATCAAGCAACGGTCGCACGGATAATGGCGATTGGTGGGAGCGGGGGAACCCTCACCAGCCCTTCTTTCGGGCACATTGGCACTTTCGTTAATCAAATCCTGACCCCTGCGGCGGGGACAAAGGTGTTCCATTTGAACGGCGCATCCCCCTCGTCTCCTTGCTCTCGGCTCGTGGTTGAACTCTCTAGCGGGGACTTCGGCATTGACGACACAGAGCCAGCGAGAATGACAAGCCTTGCGTCGCTAGATATCACGGGTAGTGTCAATGGATGGGGTGCGCTAACGGGTGGCGCGGTAAAGGTGGTGTCATCGTCATCGACGGGAGCCTATAACCAAGACGTCCTCAACAATGATTCTGCTTGGGTCGCCAGAGTGTCCTACTTGATTCAAGCCGCAAGCCCCTCAAGAAGCACGGCAAACAACCTCTCCGCTTCGTTCCAGGCGTTGTATGGGGTAAACGCCGCAGGGGTCAGTAGCCGAAAGGCGGGGGATATTGCCTACAAGGTTTTGACGGACGCCAGCCTCCTAAACATTGGCGGGACAGACTACTTCACCGACGGGTGGGCAAAGTCCAGCACCTTCTACTCTGATGCGGATGGGCCAAGTTTCTTGGCTAACGGGGCGACCTTCGACACGAATGACCCCGCTCGATTCCTGTCTGACTTAGCAAGTCAAGCCCGGCACTCCCTTTATTGGGAAAGGGGAAGGCTAAAGATGAAGGAAATCCTGACCTCTGGGTGGCCGAGTGCCGTCAAGACGCTTACCGAGGCAGAGATTATGAATCCCGTCCAGTCCTCTCGCCGCCCCGCCGACAGCATTGTGAATAAAGTCTTAATTGAATATGACCAAGATTATGTTCGCAGGGGCTTCAAGGAAACCTACGAGAAAACGGACTCGACGTCTGAGGGGAAATTTGGGGAAAGGCGGGATGAGGCGATGGCGATGGGAACAAATGACAAGTATTCCGGCGACGGAACCACAGCCGACACACAGGCACAAGAACTAGGGGACTCGATGGCGGAGCGATTTGCTGAACCATCAACGGTTGTTACATTTAGCACCACATTGGCTGGCGCAGACCTAGAACTTGGCGATATTGTAGGCATTACCACCACGGGCTTTACAGCGTCAAAGGTTGAGATAACCAAGATGTCTTTCAAGTCCGGCAAAAACAGACTTGATGAAATAACCTTTGAGGGAATTGTGAGAACTTAAACATGGCCGCAACAATACAAATTAGCGAAACCAACGGGACATCCCCCGGAACGGTTACGGACGGCGTTAGCAACCTGAACTTCGGTTCAACTGACGCGACTGGATTAACAACGACGAGTTACCCGATTACTCCGGGCAACAACGCTTACGAGAAGTGGATTCGATTCAAGGTGTCCAGCATGGGGACTTCCTTGAAGATTGACAACCTTCGTGTGTATACGCCTGACGGGACTTTCCCCGTGTCGGCGGGGACATACCTGAAGGTTAATGCCAAAACGAGTGCTTATTCGGCGGCCACATACGCAACACCGACGGCTTCCACGTCTACCGTTGCCGTTAATGCCATCGCTGAGACGGAGCCAGCGGCGAACCTCGGCATTGGGGGAAGCCTAACGGGTTCCTTTACAGCGGCGGGCTATTCAGACTATTTGGCGTTACAGATTCAGACTAACGCCTCCGACACCGTTGGGGCTACTATTTCAGTTCGCATCAGATACGACGAGATTGCCTAATGGAAAAGCGTCGCCTGACATGGGAAGCGTGTTACCCCGACGGGAAAACCGTCGAACAGTATCCCGATGGCGGTGGCATTGTTTATTTCGACTCCTTGCCACAGGAGGAGTTACTAGAGGTTCGGATATTGCGAGAGAGTTGCCTTGTCGCTTGCTTGCCCATCCCGGAAGGGTGTCGAGCGGAGATTGTCTACCGAACTGGCATCGACTACACACTTGGTGGCGGGCAAGAGTCGTTGCCGGTTCACATCGTTACGGGCTGGCGTTCTACTTGTGGCGACAAAAAAGAGGCTTGGCTTGAGGTGTCCGAGTCGGGAGCGGTAACGCTTGGGGTTACTCCCCTGCGCCCTTGGAGGGACTACGACTAATGTATGGGGGCATAAGTTTCTTCCTTGGTGCTGGCGAGTATGAAGCCTACGACGGCTGGGCGACGGAGCCTGACTCCCACGTTTGGCCCATGTTCCGTTACGAGGCGAACCGCTGGGCGGAGGCTGGCGGTGCTGAGATAGAGGCGGATTTTCTCTCAACCACGGGCAGGAGTGCCAGCGGATTCCTTGAACTTGTCCGGGCCTCCGACGACAAGGTTGTCGTTCGGGTTGCCGTTTCGGGTTTTGCAAACTATACGGGCCATTGGTCTACCACCTCTTTGACGCTTGGCGGATACCTCGTGGACGGAGAGGACTACACCGTGAGGGTTGTGGGGGATTACCCCAATGTTCCGAAGATGCGGCGAGTGCGGCTCACGATTCGCTCCGCATCCGGGGACAATGTTGCCCCTTCGGTTGCCATTCCCACGGCTGGAGACACGATTGGCGAGGCAAGAAGCCGCATGATTCTTGGCCGCTACCCCATTACGGTCAAGCCAAGGGCTGACGCCGACTCAGTTTTACCTGGGGACGCTTTACCAGGAAGGGCGAGGACGGTTGCCTTATTAAATGCCAGTCTGGTTTCCAGTTCAAGCGACGGCGAGATTGCTCCAAACCTGGCAACGACGGTGAACTCCGACAAACTTGGGGGTAAAACGAGCGTCTACTTGGAGGCCGTAGGCAAGGCGTCTGACGCTGACAGCGTTTTTCACATTGAACTGGCTTACGAGGATGACTCCAGCCGCGTCAGGGGGGCGTCTGTGAGCCTTTCGGGGGAGTCACAAGGACTTTACCGTTCCACGGCTTTCCTGCCTGAGAACGCACGGGAGGTCATCCCTTGGTTGTATCGGGTAAAGGGGTCAGGGACGGCTTACATTAGCGCAATTAGGCTCGTGGTTGATTCCGACGGATGGGAGGGGAACCCAATTCTTAGGACTAGAGGCTCCGAGGAGTTACTGGTTGAGGAGGTGAGTGCGACTGGAACTGGCAACACAACCCCGGTTGTGCGCCGGAACTTATATATCCCTGGAGGGCTGTCCCATGAGGTCTATTTGGAGTCTGCGATTGCGAACACGGGGACTGCTGGGACATCTGAAAGCAAATTAACTGGCAACAGCAATGACCTGGGAAGCGTCACACAGGCATATCCCTCACCGGCGACCCCTGACCTCAAGGAGGCGTCGGGCCTGAAATCCACAATGGACTCTGCCGACATTCTAATCGACAGCCCTAGTGACCCCTTGGTCTACCGGGCTGGCCTCGTTGTCAATTCGGATAACGCTAATGCCACGGCTGAGACGACTGGCGCACGGGTATTGGTGGATTACCACCTTGACCCTATTTCAACAACGACGACTAGGACGGCTGACTGGACACTATCTGTTGATGACATAGATGCCGACTCAACAGCAATTTGGTCGCTAGAAACAACGAGCGACAAGAACACAAGTTCTGACTGGGCTATTGAATCTACGCAAAATAAGGATACGGTGGGAGACTGGCGACTCGACAACGTAAATGACTCTAACACGGTCGCCACTTGGGAAATAGACACATGATAGACTCAGAATTCCTATTAACTGCACTCCAGATGGTGAGTGGTGCTTTGCTTGCCGTTTCGATTTGGCTCTCCCGCAACCTTTGGGTGAAAGTGGAGAAACTGGAGCGGGACAATAATGAGGCCCGAATTATCACCGAGCGAACTATCGCTGACTTGCGAGTGGAGACGGCAGAAAGGTTAGCCTCCCTGGAGGCAAAAGCAAAGTGAAGTGTTATCCAAGAAAGCAAATTAAGAAGTATTTAGGAGTTGCCCTTATTGTTGCCCTTATTGTTGGCATGGCCTCTTGCGGGATGCTCGGAGAACGGGCAGACAATGTAGTTGAGGCCACCTCGACAGGGGCGGGGGGAGCGGTAGGTGGAGCAACCGGGGCGGCTGTGGCTGGCCCCGGCGGTGCGGGGGTGGGCGCGTTCCTTGGTGCGCTTATGGGCTGGCTCTTTGGAGGAGGCCCAGAAGAACCCCCCGCGCCACCGGCTTCACCGTGGGACGCTCTTGTGGCATCAACGGAAATGCTAACCACATTGGCAATTATCGCGGCAATCCTATTGCTGGTTCCCTCGCCAGTCGGACTGCTTAAACGGTTAAGGAACAGGGCCAAAAGGATTCTGGAGTGAGCAAACTTGACGACCTGGTGGGGAGGGCTGAGAAGGAAAACTCTTGGCGAAAGCGGTGTAGAACGTGCGACTGTGATGAGGACATCCTTGAGGCCATTGAGACGATTATCGTCCTAATCTCTGAAGGAAAAAGTCAGGCTTCAATGTCCTGGCTCCACCGACAACTCGTGAGCGAGTTTGACTACCCACTCGGATTTGAGGCAATGCGAAAACACATAATACGTTGTCTCCCGAAAGAACTGTATGAGAGGTGCTGGGGTGCGAAGTAAGAAGAAATTAAAAGCGTTGGCGGAAAAAGCGGAAAAGGCAACCACCGTTGATGAGCCGGGGATGCGCCAGTTAAAGGCGGAGATTCGACGGCTCCACAACTTGCTCCGCAAGGCCCGTAGTGGCGAGGCGTTAATTGTTGATGCGGTGCGCGAGGTCTACGAGATTCCTGTGGACTTGGAACTCCCGAAGCGTCCTCAGAAGGCGAAGCGTAAAAAGTTAAAAGAGGAGGCGTGGCTTCATGTGAGCGACACTCAGATTGGCAAGAGGACTTCTACTTATTCAACTGAAGTGGCAAGGGAGCGTCTAATGATGCTGGCAGAAAAGACTATTGAAGTGGCAAATATCCGCCGCGCTAGTGCCAACGTGGACACACTCCACATCCTATTCGGCGGCGACATGATTGAGGGCGAGACTATTTTTGCTGGTCAGGCGTGGAGCGTTGATAGCGACCTATTTGACCAAGCGGTAAAGAATGGCCCAGCAATGTTATCCCAAATGGTGTTGCGCTTGGCGGAGGAGTTTCCCAACGTCAAGATTTCCACGGTTCCCGGAAACCACGGGCGTAGTGGGCCAAGGAACTCCGGCGTAAGCAAGCGCACGAACTGGGACAACGTGCTTTATGAGGTCACAAAACTAATGGTAATGGGGCCGGAGGACTCTACCCGTAACAAGAAAATGTCGAAGCACATCGACTTTCACATTTCTCCACGGTGGTATACGGTTCAGAATGTCGCCGGTTGGGGGATTTTAGGTGTTCATGGAGACACAATCCGCAGTTCCCTAGGCTTCCCTTGGTATGGCGTTGGCAAGAAAGCGTTTGGCTGGATTGACTCTATCCCAGAGGAGTGGACATACCTCGCCCTTGGACACTTCCATACTTACGCCACCGCTGTGATGAACAAGCGGATTATGCTTGCCAACGGCACTACGGAAAGCGACAACACCTACGCACAGTCAGAACTCGCGGCGGCGGGTGACCCTTGCCAAAGGCTTGCTTTCTTTGAGCGGAAGCACGGCATGATTTCGGACACGCCGATTTTCTTGGGTGGCAACCGCAAGCCGGACTACGACTAGGACTCGCCATTCCAACCGGCAATCATCGCCCTTAGCGTTGGGAGTTCTTGAAGCCCGTGGAGGTTGGCGAATGACCGTAGCATTTTCCGCAACTCCTTTATCTCGTCGAGGAATTTAATAAACGCTTGCTCATTCGGTTTGCGCTTCCCCTCTTCAATTAGTGACTTCCAGACCTCTAGGTGAAAGTCAGAAAACGGCGCGTCGTTACTCTTCCTCATCTTCATGGTTTTCTATGCTACCTGTGCCTTCACACTTTTGACAATTTTCTGAGCAGTCAGGGCAAAGCATGAACGGGTTTCCACCAAGGCATCCCTCGTCACCGCACGTTGGGCAGAAATTATCCATTTGGCCGGAGCCTTCGCAGTCTGGGCAGTCGATTGTCCTCATTCTTCAAAATCCTCCCCCTCTCTAGGCAGGGGCGGAAGCGCACCATCGTCAGGCTCCGTCCACTCTTCCTCCTTCCATGCGTCGTCGAACAGAAGCAGGAGTATGTAAAGCATGACTGGAACTGAAAGGGCCACGAGGATTTTGGCAAATATCACCCCTTCGCCTCCCCTGTAAACTTAATCATGTCTTGCGTTAAATCTACGCGCTGGTGAAGTCGCCCAATCTCCTCTCGGAGCAGGGCAATTTTTTCCCACAGTTTTCGCAGGTCGTCGCTAAGTTCTCGTAGGTCGTCTCCAAGTTCTCGTAGGTTGTCACTATTTGACACAGCGTTTCCTCCATCTCCAGTCGTATCTTCTTTCCTTGGCCTCCATGTAAAGCCTTAGCCTGTGTGGAGCGTGGCCCACGCACCACCACTTTAAGCGGTAATAGCCGAGTGCTTTTTCGTCGCATTTGTGACAGGTGTAGTTCATCTTTTCTTGTTAATCCTCATTTGATTCTCAACGGAACGAATTGCGTCGTCCATTGAAACAGGGGCAGTCCATTTGCCTTGGTGCGTGGAGTGCTTCGCCACGCGAAACGCCCCATCATCCATGACCTCAATAAGTCCGACCTCAACAAGTTTCTGAAGTCTCGTGGTTAAACGCTTACTGCTGTTTGACCGTATACCCAAATCGAAGGCCAAGTCCTCCAGCGTCCAAGGGCGGTCGCCTAAGCGCAACTCACCCTTGTCGTTGTTTGATGCCCGAACAAGTATTGAGGTGTAAAGCCCCAACTCCTCATAAGAGCAACGGCGAATCCTTGCGGAGCCAAGCCACTTGTCCGTCCAAAGTTTTATCCAAGGCTTTGACATTTCAGTTTCCTATTATTAGTGATGCCGCCCAGAGAGCGGGGTATGTGATGAGTCTCCACGCCACAACGGACGCGAAGGTGATGGCTACGAGTGCCGACCAAAACGCCAGCCCAAACAGCAACCACGAGCCGAGCGCGGCCCAGCCGTCGTGTTCCATTCGCTTGCCAGTTCGCCTGTCGCTGAAGCCGAATCTCATAACGTGTCCACCTCAAATTCGGGGTTTGGCATCATCAGTTTTCCCATGTCCACCTTAAGTATTTTTCCTATTGCCCACAGGGTAGGCGACGAGGGGCAGATTCCTCGGTTTAGGTAGTCACGGAGGTTCACGTTTGCCCCGTAAAGGAAAAGGTGTGCTTCCACTTTTGCGACGGACAATCCGCGCTTCTCCATTAGGCCACGAATTTTCGGGCCATTCAGGAGAGCGCATGGGTTTCTTTTTTTGGGTTTAGACATTAGACGTTTCTCGTTCTAGTATTTCGCAGAGTCCAGAGAGTTCGGACTCGCTAAGTTCGGCGGGCTTATTTGTTCGCTTCTTGCACACGCTTTCAACGTATGCGTCAAACACGTTGCCCGTGTTTTGGCTTGGGTTGTTGTCGCGCCACTTCGTATAAAGGTTTCGGAGCCTTGTTATTCCCTCCTTCGCCTTGGCCTTCTCCTTGCCCTCTTCCGAGACTGGAGCGGGGTTTGAGCCTGACCAGAGGAATGTTGTAAACCATTTACAGGCGTGGCGAAAACTAACGGACGCCGAGCCTTTTCTGGCATCTTCACAGCCATACATCTCCTTCTCACCTACGCCCTCGCGCACGATTTCATGGCGGTTGCCTTTCTCGTCGGTAAACCAAAGTGTGAGCCGACCTCGACACCACGCCCGTTGGCCTTCCTTTTCTCCGTTGCGCGTTTTAAGCATGATGTAATCACACCCCTCCGCCATGATGCTCCATGACCATTCAAGTCCAAAGACTTGGTTGAGGCGTTCCATTAGGTAATGCTGTTCCACCCATGACTCGGAGCCTTGCCCCTTGTTTTTTGTGGTGATGGCATGGGCCGGAAATGGGGCGCAGAGTTCGTCTAGTAGTTCTTTGTAGAGTTTCATTTTACTTTTAATCGGTTCTTTTTAATGAGTGAGCATCCCTCGACCTCAATGCCACAAGTGAGCATTGCTTTTATTGCGGCTTTATCGGGAGACGTGGTTGTTTTGGTTCGCAGGAACGCTTCTGAAATCTTCGCCTCGTCCTCAATGAGAACGGACGCTGGATTGGCAACTACCTTGACTTCAAACTCTGGGCAAGCGATGGATTCAATCCCCGCTTTTTCCATGTTCTCCAAGAGGTATACCTTCAGGCGTTCCGATTGCGACTCGACTGCCTTGCGACGCTTTGCCATTCGCTTTTCGGCTTCTTTCATCTGGGCAACGTCGGCATCCCAGTTTTGGAATAGCGCGGCGATGGATTGCCCCTTCTCCTTGAGCGCACCTTCAATCCCTTCAAGGGTGTCGAGCAACGCTTTTGGGTCAGTTTCATCAGGGTCGAGCGACTTCAGCACTTGGAAGTCCTCGGCGATTTGGTAGAGGGATGTCATTAGAACAAATTGTTTTCAGGTTTCTTGTAAACCCCTCGGTGGCGGTCATACCACCAAGGGTCTTTTGGGATTCGGACAAGCAGGTATTCCGCAACGGACGCACCGCCGGGAGATTCGACATCGCGGGAAATTATCTCCCACCCATCTTCATGCCGAAGTGTGTAGACGATTGCCGACAGCCTCGTGATGGGCGGGCCGGACGCCTCTGGACAGACGCTCAATCCTTGGATGGCGTCCCATGCGGTGAGCGAGTTGAGGGCGAGGAGCGTGGTCATAACGCGCTCTCGTTGGGAGGGCTTTTTCATTCGTCCCCCCTTCCCCCGCACCCCACGGTTAGGGTGATTGCCACTAGAAGTAGCACTCCGGCTGTGAGTAGTCCGGGAAACCCCATTACTCCTCCTCCCCGTTGTAGGCGGTTTCGGGTTCATACTGGCGCACGACTCCCCTTATGTCTACTTCCATTGGGTATTTGTAGGGACAGTTGTTGTGCGTGAGCGCGTGTGCATTTAGCACCGCGTCCACCACTTGCCCGAAAGAGTAGCGTTTTATCAGGATTTCCAGAAGTTGTGAAAACTCTGGGTAACATTCATCGCGGAGTAGGGTCTTATTCATTATTCTTGTATGAGATTTTGATTCGGCCAGTTTCTTCTAGCCAGTAAAGTGCGTCGCGCACGGTTGCCAGTTCCAAGAAAAGGCTGTTCGCAATTTCTTGGTCGGTTGGGATTTTGTCGTCAGCGTCGAGGAATTTATTGAATCCCATCAGGACGAGATTGAGGGTCAGATTATCGGGCTTCTTCTTCATTGTCCTCCTCCAAAGAAACGCCGTCAATTTCCATGAGGTCGTGACTTGTGAGTTCCCCTGCCCGTGGCATTAACCCTGCCTCTTCGCAAATGGAACAACACATTGCCTCCATCTCCTCTTCATAGATTCGACCACAAGAGCATTGGTAGTGACCCCTCATCGCTCGACCTCCTCCCTTACTGGGTTCACGCCATCGTCAAGTCTGGCAATACAAACGACGTTGGCTATTAGGCAGATGGGGGCGGTCTTGGCAAAGTGCCGAGCCTCCTTCAGGGACTGGACGCCACCAACCTTTTCCCATTCTCCGTCGAGTTCGGCGATGATGGCAAAGGGTGGGTAACCACACCCCGCGTCCAAGCGTTCACGGCGGAGCAGTCGCTCTATTTTCTTTTGGAAAACTTGTGTAATGTTCATCGGCATAACTCCTTGGAAAAAACGGAAGCAAGTGTGTAGTGAAAACGCTCGGCTGACTTGTCCTCCCATTTCGCGGAGAACTTGCGCTTACCGTGCTTTTCAATGTGTAGTATTCGGTCAGGTTCAGCGTCTAGTTCGGCAGGGATAACGACGATTGCATTTTCCCCCGACGCATCAACGTCAAGCCTGACCTTCCCGCTCTCATAGAGGGGCCACAAGTCCTCCCTCCCGTGATAGGAGGTGGCGTCCTTAAAGGCTTGGAAAAGGGTGTCGGCGTTCATCGCTCGACCTCCAGAGTGAAGTCTTTTGAGATGATGTCTTTTCCCTCAGTCCTCGCCCTTGCCAGTTCCCTGTTAATTCGGTCTACAGAATCTTGAAGCACGGCTCTTTGCCGTTCCTTATGGGCTAGGTCTTTCAAGAGTCGTTCGTAGTGGGTTAATTCTTTTTTCATTTTAGTTTTCCTCCAACTTTGCTTCGGCAAGTTCCGTTTCCCTTGTCGCAATCTCCCTTTCAAGTTCCGTTACCAACTTTTCTTTTTCCTCCATGCGAGCATCCGACTCCAACTGTACCGAATCCAGATAAAGCGCATGAGTTCTTTCGGCAAGCCTCTCTAGGGCTTCATGGACTGGGCCAATCAGGTTATTTATTTCCTCTATGATTTTCATGTGTTCTTGTGATTGCATTGTTTCTCCTTTGGTTATGGGTTATGGGTAATGGCCTTTCTGCGAGGGGCCAACCTCCCCTGACCTATTTCAACGGCTGGTCTGGGTCGTGCCGATGAGCAATCTTATCCGCCCCCCTTCTTCCCCGCAAGTCTTTTTTCATACTTTTTTCATAAATATAAGTTGCGAAGAAATCACTTGACCCTGTTGGGGAGCCGGTATACTTGTTGTGCCAACGCAGTTTTAGGTCTGCGTTAATGGCTCCTTTGGGCGAGTTAGCAGGTTTACTTCATTTCCCTGCTGACTCGCTTTTTTTATTGGCTATCATCGGGGCATGGTAGTAATCAACGCAGACGGGGCGCACTTCTCGACAGGGGAGCCTGTCGCACTATTGGCGACGGGGGACTTGGTTGGCGAGCATCCCGGCGGTGCTGACCACGAGACGATAGCGGTGAACGATGCAGGGGATGTTTATGTGACATGGGCAAGTTTTATTTACGGGGAGGCGGCCACCTCAGTTCGACGGGTGGAGGGCGCGTTCTTCCGGCGCACGGGGCTAGACGACTGGCGTTGTTATGGAACGCACACAATTATGGAGGGAGGGACAAGCGCATCGGGGTGGACGCCGGTCTACACCGCTGGAGACATTTGCCGGAAGCCGGATGTTGTCTCGGATGGCACACACTTCTTTGTTTCTGCCCCGCGAATAGAGGTGGGGGACGGAAGTGGGAGGCTTGAGTGTGTCCTTGTGGAGGTTCCAGGCACGGGGGATGCTGTCCCACATACCAACTCAACTGGCATCGGCCATATTGTTGAGTCGTCAGTAGACCCAGAGGGGGCGGGGATTATGCCCGATGTGGCGTGGGACGCCGTGAACTCGCGCTTCTGTGTTGCCTATTGCGCTCTTGAAACGAAACAGCAATACGCCCCAGGGACGTCTTATGACTTTGCCCTAAAAGCAACGACGGTCACCTTTGCCTCGCCATCGGCCACGCCCGTCATTCAGACCCCCGCCACCCTCGCAACAGGGGTGGCCTTCGATGATTTCTCCGAGGAGGAGGGGGGGCATTTCTCTGGGGGAAAGATTCTTCCAGACATCTCATTCGACAAGCACGGCAAGTTGGTTCTGGTTTACGAGGAGTGGCGGAGAGGGTTCAGGGACACCTACCCCCTCGACTCCGAGGACAACGACGGCATTATCCACGTCCAACGCTTCTCCATTTCAGGGGCGACCTTTACGGAAGTGGGGACGACCGGCGGGACTGACCTTCACGGGGGGACGGCCACCACATTAGGCGGTGGAACTGGTGGAAAATATGCACAAAGGAGGCCGATGGTTTACGTCGGGAAGGACAGCCTGAATGAAGATTATGCCTTTCTTACTTGGAGCGTAGACCGCAGGGATTCAGGGACATCTCTTGTTGAGTCGCGGCGACTGGACTATTCCAGTTCTACGGGCGACGCGGTGGTTACAGACCAGTCCCCTAGCCATATTGGAAACGCGTTGGCGGAGGTGGTGTTGCCATTTGCGTTTGAGGATGACGTTGTATACCTTGCTGGCATAAAGCCAAGCAACCCTAGGAGTGCCAATGAACAAAGCCTTATAGCCTTCCGACGCCCGTCGGAAAAAGACTGGACGGAGATTTCAGAGATTTCAGGAACCCGCCCGTGGCGTGTGGCCGTGGATGGGCTGGAGAATGACGCCTACTCCGGCGCACCATCAGATTCTGGGAAAATGGTAATGGCAACAGAGGGAAAATATGCGGGCCGGGGCAGAATACACCTGACGATTATCGACGACTCTATCATCAGGGCGTGACCTACCGCCTCCCCACCTCCGTAACCATCTTGGGGGCGCGTGTCCCCGTCTTGCTCCGCGACGACATGGAGCCAACCACCTTTGGGGAGTGGCATAGTGGCGACCTGAGCATAAGCATTAACATGGTTTGCCCAGACGAGCATCAGAGAGTGGTTCTCATCCACGAGATTCTCCACGCGCTTGACGACTTTCTTGACCTTGGCCTGTCTCACAAGAACATCTACGGGCTATCGCAAGCGTTCTTTGCCCTCATTAGGGCGAACCCTGACCTGATTTTCTACACAGTAGACGGCCCAGAAGAGTCCTAACTCAAGGACTAGCCGGATTCCATTGTGGAAAACCTGTGGACAACTTTTTAAGAATAAGGACTTAATGCCACAAACCTGACGCAACGTAGGCGCAAATACGCCTTAGTTGGTATGAGTTTGTGCTACATTTGTGCCACTCAGTCCTTTGTCCACAAGGACTTATGACCGCCAAGGACCCCTAAGAATAAGATAAAGAAGAAGAAAAGAAAGGGCAGAGTGACGCCTTCGGCTGGACGGGCTAACGCCCTCGCTTGATATCCTTTCATTAAGGATTTTCTTTTTCGGAGGCTTTGCGCTGGATATAAACAATAACATGAACGGGAATGGCAAGGACTCAGGGACACTTAGGGTATCCCTATTGCCCTTACTGGAGTTGGTTCAGGAGAAGTTGCCACCCGCGTTGCCGATTCGACTGCGTGTGTCCAGGCTAAAAGGAGCCTTTGGAAGTTGTGACATCCGAAATACCAACAGGGATGGCAAGCACTTCCTAATTTCCATTTGCTCTGGGATATCCGAGGAGTCAGCGAAGGAAACCCTGTTACATGAATATGCTCACGTCCTGGCATGGGAGTTGTCAGAGGACGACCACGGAGCCGAATGGGGCTACCAATATAGTCGCATCTACAGGGCTGTCTGTGAGTGAGAGGCTAACGGGGCAACAGCACCCGTTCCCCTGCTTACCCCTCTCCCTTAGAGGGGGTGACGAATGGAGAACCGTATCTTCTTCGGAACCTGATGCACCTGCGACACTCACTAGCATTTTTCCGTGCGTACCTTCCGCACCCATGACGGCATGACCTCATGCTCAGGTAATCTCGACCTCAGCATCGGTTTCAATCCATACCTTTGCACCGCATGGCAATGGTTTGTTCGGTGAATAAACAACCCGACTTGGGCCACAGATTTTCACCTCGTGTCCGTAGGAGTTGGACTTGTAAGTCTTGACCGTTATGACTGGAAGCAACTCTCCATCACCCTTAGCGTTTCGCCTGATGTGATGTTGGTTGATGTGGATGCGCTTCTTCATTCTTCCTCGTCACTTAACTCTACGGCGGTAGAGGGCGTGAGAGAGCCTCTCTGTGTCTCTGGGAAATAAAAGACAAACGGCAAGTGAGGGGTGCTATGGTGTCCACGCGGGGTGACTTTGGGAAGAGACACTTCGCGCATGAATAGCATTTGTTTGTATAGGGGATGGAGGGGGTTTGACGTAAAAATCAAGCCCCCTTCTTTTTAGCCCCACTTCACAAACTCGACTCTGGCGACACCCTGCTTCTCTAGGTCGCAAAGGTATTCCCAATCAGAATTGAAACTGGCAACGGACTTGACCGACTTGCCACTTACTGACAGAAACCAGAGGAGCAGTTCCGATGGCTTTCGGCCATACTCCTGCCTCCCACTTGTGAGAGTGAGCCGGATGGCGCGGTAAACGACACCCGACTCTTTTAATTCCCCATTAGAAAGGGACGTCATCTGGGATGCCCGAACTTTGGGAGTTACCTTGGGAACCCGCGATGTTTTGGGAGCCGAACTCAGGGCGTGAGTCCGATTGCCCGTCTGCGAAGTTGCTCTCTTCCTTCGGCTTTCTCGGAACAAGATACAAAACGAGGTCGGGGGACTTGTCTCCCCTCTTCTCGTAGTTGGGGAAGCCGAGAATCCGTGCCGCACCAAGCGTTCCAGAGTAATAGGCTTTTCCTCCGGCTGAGGTATTCTTCCAAAGGCCCGTCAAGCGAACCTTCTCGTCTTTTTGTTTTTCATTATCGTCCATGTTGGCCTCCAAGGGCTATGAGTTTGGGACAAGGCGACAGCATAACATAATCCGCAAGATAATGTGCGGGGAACGCATCGGAAGTTGTGAAAGTGCCAATTCGCATCGGAAGTTGTGAAACCCTGAATTCGTATCGGAAGTTGTGAAACCTTGAATTCCCTATTTTGATTTTTTTTGTGAGCGCGAGGGCCAAAATCTGAGCGTCTGATAATCGTTTGTTTGGGTTCTGTTAGGGGGCTAATGCTAGGAAATTGCTTTTGGCTAATGCTAGGAAATTGCTTTTGGCTTTTGCGGGCTTCCTTGTAAAGCAACTTCCTAGCCCTTCCCTCTATCCCTCCGGGGAAAATCTGTTTCACGTGAAACAGATAATATAGAGGACACTTGGGGCGCAAAAAAAAAAGCGCTTTTTCTCTTGCGCCCTGGAGGGGAGGGGGTATAGTTGAAAGCCAAGGCCGAGGGAAACCCCCCCTGGCCCTAACCCTAAAAAAAAGGAACTTAATAATGAACACTACTTCAATCGAAAAAGCGCTTTCTGGATTAAAGAAAGCCGAAGCCGAAACCTTGGCCGAAGCCTTGGCCGAAATACACAAGGTCTTATTTAAGGCCGAGGAAAACCTTAACCTTCGCCAGGCAAGCGGCCAAGGCCCTGCCATCGATGCTATTAAATGGGGCCTGGAAAATCAGTCCTAACCCTAACCCTAACCCTAACCCTAAAAAAAAGGAACTTAATAATGAACACTGAACCAACCTACCCTATTTCCGGGGCTTTTCTCCGGCGTCCCTTGAAAGGCAATCCCTCGGGATTTCGCGATTTTACGGGCTACTTCTTCCGGGGGCGAGGAGCCCTGGGCTCCGACCTTGTGACTACCTGCGGGCGAGCCCTAGCCATAACTAGCCTGGATTGTCCCCTTGAGGAAGGGGTAGTCCTCCGGCTTAAGGCGGAGCATTGTAAAGAAGTGAAGGCCAAGGAGTCCTATCGCCTTGTGACCCCGAAGGGTCCCGAGGGGCAGGCTATACTTGAGGAGGCGGGAGGAAAAAGGCTCCCCCTTTCTTGCGGAAAGGAGGACCTTCCTAACCTAGACAATATCGCGCCCCAAGCCCAAGCCCCCGAGGAGGGGGCGGGGGAAGTGACCCTAAGCGCCGCGCTCCTCGCTTCTGTTATTAGCCAAGTAAGCGGAGGTCTTGCGCCGAAGGCGGGGCTACGGCTTCGCTTGCCGAAAAAGGAGGGAGGCCCCGTAGCCTTCACCTATCGCCTTGTGGCCCCAGGCGGGGACCCTGACTCCACGGGCTCCACCTGCGGGCTAATCATGCCCCTGGTGAGGAGCGGGGGTTTTAAGGATAGCCCGGCGGCCCCCTGGGGAGAGGCATAATGCCGAGAAAAAAGAAGGCCGAAGGCTTTAGGCTTATCGGCGAGAAGCCCCCCCGGTACCGTCGGGGGAGGCCCAGCCAAAAGGGGGAGGCGCTTCGGCTCCTCCTTTTTCTCCTTCTTTTGGCCTCCCTGCGGGCGTAAAAAAAAAGGCGCTTTTTTCCTTGCGCCCCCCCTTACTCCCCCCGTATACTTGGGGCCAAGGCCGAGGGGCTCCCCCCGGCCATAACCTAAACTCAAAAAAAAGGAACTTAAAATGAAATACACTCCCATGACTTCGCCGAAAACATACGAGATAACCGAGGCGCAACGCCTTGCCATCCATGATGCCCTAGACAGGCTAAATTGGCTTCTCCACGGCCCCGCTATACACTCCACCGAGTTAGAGGCGGAGCAGGATTCTGTCCAGAAGTTAGCCTTCTCCTTACGCTCCTCCGCATTACCAACCAAAGGAGAATCAAAATGAAAATGATTAAAGCCCATAACCTAAACTCAAGGAAGGGAAATCCCGTCCCGAACCAGATTGTAATAATTGACGGGGATAGGGAGATTTTCCAGTCCTACGGCTCTATTATTGCGATAATAGACACTAGCCAGCCCTCTTCTCGCAATAACGGGGGGCCCGAAGTCTCTCTGGACCGGGAATTCTGGAACTACTCCCGGACTACCGCGAGATATCGCGGCGAGTTCCTCGGTGAAAATACCGCGGAGACTAGGGGTAAAATAAAGTCTGGGGCCTACCTCCTTCGCGACTTAAATAAGAGAGGGTATTGATATGACCCTGGAAATTATAACGCCTGCCGCGTTAGCCCTCGGCCTCGCCGCCGCGCTGATTTACTCCTTCTTCGCGGAAAAGGAGGCCAAGTCATGATAGCCCCCCTCCGCCTTTTGCCGCCCTGCGGCCTTTCTTCTTCCGCCTGGGCCTTTATCATGGAGGCGCTTCGCAGGGAGGCGCTGGAGGGGGAGGGCTTCGCCGGGAGGCGGGGGCCTACCCCTGCCGCCCTGCTCGTGACCCTGCGCGTTAAAGAAGGGCCAGGGGGGGCGCTAGAATGGGGCCGGGGGCTTTTCCCGGAGGTCCTTCGGGGCTTCCGGGGCTGGGCCTCGGCCCGCGCTGGGCTTCTTCGGGCTACGCGCTATCCTATCTCCTCCCGTCCCCATGTTCTCCTTCTCGTGGACCCGCGCTCGGGGCGCTTGGGGCGCTGGGCCGGAGTATTCCCGGGGACCCGGAAAAGTCCTTGGAGGGCCTTCGGGCCGGGGACCTGGGGAGCATGACACTAGGCTTCGCCCTTTACCTGGCGAGCCTTCCTCTCGCCTTTTTCCTGCGGCGATATTTAGAGGGGAAACTTCCGCCCCTCTAGAATCCAGCCCCGAGAAAAGCCCGGCCCGGAAAAAAAAGGCCGGGCTTTTCTTTTTCGGAAATTCTGCATCGGAAATTCTGTATCGGAAATTCTGCGAAGCCCCGCCCCCTTCCTTTTGGAGCCCTCCCCTGGCCTTCCCCTGGCCCCTAGGAAGTTGCTTTTTGCGCGGGGCGGCCCCTCCCCTGGCGCTAGGAGGTTGCTTTCTGCAACTTCGCCGCCTGGCCCCAGAGAGGGGGCCCCGCCTGGCGTAGCCTAGCATGACCCCGGCAAGCCTGCCCCCCCCTTTTTTTATTTAGGCAAAAAAAAAAGCGCTTTTTTTCTTGCGCTCTAGAGGGGCCGGGCATATAATGGAAAGCCAAGGCCGAGGGGCTCCCCCCTGGCCGTCACCTAAACTCGAAAAAAAGGATAGAATAAATGAAAACTTCCAACACTGACCTCCTCAAGGAACTCGAGGGAAAATTAGAGCGGGCGGGCTTCTCCCTGACCACTTATTCCCCGGGAGACGGGGCCACGAGATACCGCATTTCCCCAGGGGGCCTGGGCTACTTTGAACACGCTGGATTAAGCAGTGCGCTAGGCTTGGCCGAGGCCGTTATAATGCTCCAAGCCTTCCTAATAGGCTACCTCTGGGGATACAAGGAGACTCTCTAATGAGTACCTCAGACTACACCCGGGAGAAACTACACGCCCTCGAACTTCTTTTGAAGGTGGAGGGCTTTTCCCTGACGCGCGATATCGGCACCATAGGCAACTTCCCTGCGGAAGTGGCTTATCGCATATCCCCCGGGGGTATGGGCTATCATGACCACAAGGGCATCGTAAACGCGCGAGGAGACGCCGAAGCAGTGGCGGCCATTGAAGCCTTCCTAATAGGCTACCTCGGCCAGCAAGCCCTGCTAGAGGCAAGGTTTCCCCATCGGTCAGGGGAGCCTGGCCCCTGGGATTAGAGGCGACCCCTCGAGACTGGCCCGCCCCGGCTCACGCTGGCGCGGGCCTTTTCTTTTTACTAGAGAGGGCGACCCTCTAGGGCCTTCCTTCCCCTCTAACGCGCTCTCTCCCCTCCCCCCCGAGGTATATACCCCCGAGGGCGATAGGCTCCCCTGCCCCCCTTACTGGCCCGCTGGGGCGACCCCTCGAGAATAGCCCCAGGTCCCCGCGCTCCAGGGCCCGAGGCCAAGCCTGCCCAGCCCGGAGGCCAAGCCCAGCAAGCCCGGAGGATAGAGGGAGACGCTCTCCCACACTCGCGACCCTTCCCCCTTCTCTCCGCCTTTCCAACTTCCTAAAATGCAATTTCCTAGAATCCCCTCCCTCTAAAAAGCAACTTCCTAGCGCGTTAAATGCAACTTCCTAGAAAGCAATTTCCTAAAATCAACCCACAATCCCAAAAGCAACTTCCTAGCAATCCATTCACGCACGGCGAAACTGCCTTTGCGTAACCCCCTCGGTGACAGACATCCAATTTTTGAAACCGGCCTTTATGGTGTTTTTTCCTTGACATTGGTGGTTGCATCCTTTCTCCTTCTCATTGAAAGCGTCCGAAGGACGGCACACGAAGTGTTGGTGGCAGTTCTGAATCTTTGTCGTCACCGAGATATCTCTGCCAGAGCATTGCTTAATACTGGCATATAGTCTAGCCTTCCATATCCGTGGCATGAAGTCAAGAAGTTTTAAGTAGTGTCCTTATAGTGGTTTGTGTAGATTGTAGGTAAAAGGTTGTTGAGTGATGTTGCCTGATTTGCTTAAATGTCTGGATGGTTGCTACTGGCGCGTTTGGTTCACATTGTTCCGTTCATGTTGTGAAGGGGCGTCATGGTCGTATGCGTTATGGAGGAGTTGTGGCGACGGCCAACTGGGAGCGGTTTTGTGGTTTAGTTGGTCGTGGTTTGAGGGATAAGCCGTTGGAGTGGAGGCTGGAGAGTTGCCGTGGATTGCGTGGTTTGAGTGAGTTGATGGATGACCGCCACAGTTTGACGATATATGGGCCATTTGGGACGAATGAGAAGCATCTTCATTTGGTGGCTGGTATTTTGGCGAGTCGGGGTTGTGCTGTGGATGATGGCGTGTGTGACTTGGAGGATTTGAAGGCTAAGGCTGAGGCGGGTCGAATCCGTGATGAGGGTTTGCGCTGGGTTCGTTGCGGGAAGCCTTTTCAGCCGGATGTGATTGTGGTCGGGAAAAGGACGAATTCCGGGATATTTCCGGGGATGCCCTTGACCCCGGACTGGAGGCGTTTTTACAGGGCGAGTGAGAGGGCTTTTTTGTATCCCGACACGATGGCTGTGGTTCCGAAGGATATGTATAGAGAGTCTGGTCAGGACAAGGCGACGGGTTTGCTGAGTTGCCTGGAGTTAGGGAGGATTGAGCCACTTGGAGGCGTTTTGGCTCATGGGTTCTGGGCGGAGAAGCGGTTGAGGGAAATTGGGGTTGCCCACACCCGACTGAAGGTCGATGACGAGGATTACATGGTTGGACAGATTCTGGATGCGAGGCGGGATTTGCCACCGCAATTTTGATTTTGGAATTTGATTTGCGAAAAAGGATTTGCGATTTGAGATTTGAGTTCTAAAATTCGATTCTGATGCCGGAGAACGAAATGCCAGAAATCCACGCCGAGGAGGTGAGTGTTGAGCCATCTGAGATGGAGAACACCGCCGAGGTGCTTATGGGGCGGATGCTGACGACAGGCGCGATTATTACCTTGATGCGGAAACAGCACGGGGTAAATGCCGACAAAGCGAAGGCGATTATGCGTCGCGTCCGAGAGCGATGGTCTGAGGAGGAGCCTACGGAGAAGCGTCGTGAACGTCGAAGTCAGTTGAGGGCCGCTGGCGAAGAACTGTATCGGGTTGGGATGACGAGGGACGAGCCGGGGCTGTGCCTGAAAAGCCTTGAGTTTTTGGCTAAACTAGACGGGCTTTCTGGAGACTTGACTACGGGACTTAACAAAAAGGAACTGGCAATCGACGGTGAAGCAAATGAATTACGGATTCGGTTGGAAGCATGGCTTGAGAATCTGCCGATGGATAAGAGGCAGGAGGTTATCAAGCAACTTCACGAGGCTGAGTCTGCTGTGCGGGGGGCTACTTCGGCTTTCCTGCTTCAACAGGACATAGAAAACGAGGAAAAACATGAACAAGCAACAAAAAGTAATGAGTGTGATGCGGAACTTCCAGAGAGTTCTGGCTGATACTGGCTCAATGGGTGAAGCGACCGCCACGATTGACGGGATGAAAATTACCCTGAATCAAGACGGCATCGGGATTTTCCCGACAGCGAAGCCCGCAAAAAAAGCGACCAAGAAGGCTCCTAAGAAAAAGGCTGACGAGTGATTCAGGCTTTTCTTAACGTCTTTTCCCTCATCCTTGTGGTGGCGGGGTCGTATATGGCCTTTGTGATTTGGCGCAACTGGGAAACGCTAAGGGAAATCAACAAGGATGATTCTTAGAAAAACAGAGGACGGCAAGAATGGAAAGTCTTTGATTTTCGACTTGCCGTGGCCTCCCTCTGTGAACTCTTACTACCGCGCAATCCCAAGGGGCAAGTTCGCTACGAATATCATTTCCAAGGATGGTAGAACGTATAAAGAAAAAAAGATTCCAGAGGCGATGAAGAAAGGCAATCCAAAGCCAGAGGGATGGGAGGGCCGCATAAGGATGACCGTGATTGCGTTTCCGCCGGACAAAAGGCGAAGAGATTTAGACAACATACAAAAGCCTTTATGGGACGCGCTTGAGGAAGTGGGTGTTTATAAAGATGACGCTCAGATTGACGACTACCAAGTTTTACGAGGCGAGATTGTAAAAGGGGGGCGAGTGATGGTGGAGGTTGAGGAAGTCCAAGATTATTCTGTAATTGTGCTGGAGGACGTTATTTCCGCGTTATCCTCAAAGTAGGAGGATGGCAGACGACAAGCGAGCCGTAATAATGACCTGCGTTTTTTGTAACGGGGGTGGTCGAATACGGGACTGGGTTAATTATCCCAAGACAAAGGTTTGTCCAGAGTGCGAGGGAGAGGGGAGCATCGTTCTTGGGAACGACCCCGGTTTAATCCAACGCGCCAAGGCATCACTCCGCAAACGAAAAAAATACCGTTACGGGGGAGAATGGGAATGGGACGAGTGAAAAGAAAGGCTCAGGATGTTCTGGGCGCGATTCTTGAGGAGGATATTCCGCACATCATGACCAATGTTGTGTTTGGAACGGGCGACGAGATGGTTCGCGTTTTTGTAGAACTGCCGGAGAGTAAATCTTGGCACATGGTTGTCGAGATGGATGAGGATGCGGTGCTTGGGGCCAACTGGGGGTGTTGGCGTTTCCGCACGGCTTTCATTGTGGGGGTGAAACTGCGATACTTCACCGCGTGTAATGGCGATACTTGACTTAACCCAAAGCCTTCTTAAATACTCGCCCTCTACTTGGTCGCGTAAGCACCGGCTTATTAAGTCATCAAGTGGCAAGTTGGAGCAATACCGTTTCGACGGATATGAGTTCCTAAAAGAGATTCACGATAATCTGGAGCCAAGGCTTGTGGTCATGAAGGCGGCGCAGTTAGGTTTCACCGAGACGTTACTGAATCGTGTCTTACACCTCGTTGATACATGGGGGCTTGATGTCCTATACGTTCTCCCCGACCAAGGGGGAGCGGGTGACTTTTCGTCTGGGCGATTCAAGGTGGCGTTTGATGGAAGCCCACGGCTACAGGAACTTTTCAGCAACGTGGACAATGTTCACCATAAAAGAGCCGGAGCCGCAAACCTTTATATTCGTGGAAGCCACTCAAGGGCAGGACTTAAATCCATTCCCTGTGCCGGACTTTTCCTAGACGAGTTCGACGAAATGAATTCCGCCAATGTCCAGTTGGCGAGAGACAGGGTTAAGGGACAAGAGCGAAGTTGGGAGGTGATTATTTCCACGCCTTCCTTGCCGGGACACGGGATTGACGCGGAATACCAATTATCAGACAAGCGTGTCTATGAGGTTCCCTGCCCCCATTGTGGGGAGTTTACAGCCTTTGACTTCGACACGATTGAGCGTGGCAAAGACGAGAAGGTTTCTGTAGGCTGTCTTTCGTGTAAAGGTCGCATCCTCGGTGAGGAGAGGAAACCTCTGGTTGCTAATGGCCGATGGCGACCGACGCGGGAGGCGAGAACCCCCGGCTACTGGATTAGCGGCCTTTACTCACCCACCCAGAGTTGGGAGGAGATTCTTCACGAACACGAGAGGGCGAAGGCTCATGCCGACCCGCGAGTTCTGCGGGAGTGGATGAATGGAACACTTGGCGTCCCCTTTGTCGAAAAAGGCTACACACTCGACATTGACGTGGTTCGCTCCCACTCCGAGAGGGCTGGATTCAAGAGGGGGCAGGGTTCACCTTCGACGATGGTTGCGGGGGGCGTTGATGCCGGTGTTCGGGGTCATTATCTCTCTATTGTCTCCATTGAGGAGGATGGGAAAGAGAAGGTTCTGCACCAAGAGAAGGTTCAGTCGTTCCATGACGTCCACGCTGGATTGTCCAAGTTTGGCGCGACGGCGGTTGTGATTGACGCACAGCCCAACACGGAGGCAAGCCGTAAACTTCAGAAGATTCTCTGGGACAACGACATTTCCGCCTGGCTCTGTTATTACTCTAAAAACATGAAGGGGCGGGTCAAGTGGGACTATCACGCCGCAGATGGGCCACAGGTCATTGCCAACCGAACAGAGTGGGTTAGCGAAATGATGGGGAGAATTGCTACGGGACAGACTCTTATTCCCTATGATAGCCGTATGGAGTCCTTCGACCATCTAAGGGCTTTGCGGAGAGTTGTCGAAGCAAACAGAGATGGGAACTTGGAAACCAACTGGGAGAACGATGGCCCTGACCACTTCGCCCACTCAATTAACTACGCTCGGATTGCCTTAGAACAAGTCGAGCAAAGCACACAGGACATAGAAGATGACGAAGGTGGATACGCAGACGAGTTCGGCGACTGGTGGTAACGGGTCGCTCGGTGATGAATTTAGCAGGGATGACCGTCTCTACTCGGAGGGGATTATGGGTAGCGAAACCCTGAACGGGATTCACGCCCTTGACGTGAGGCTTGAGAAAGAGGTTTCCTTTATCAAGGAACGCGCGGGCTATACCTCTGGGGGAATCCCGACAAGTGGTGGGCGCATGGGGCAACTTGGAGCGGAGGACTTCGGCTGGAACCGCGTTGGGGGCGAGAGCAACTACGACGCATACACGAACCGCGTGTATATGAGTTCTTATCTTGCCCACAAGTTCCACAATGACCCGATTGCCCGAAACATCGTCGCCTCCTACACATTCTTCACCTTCGGGGGCGGCTTCCAGATTTCCTTTGAGGACGAGAACCGTCAAGCGGAGTTTGAGGGGTGGAGCGACGAGAGAGAGTTTGTGAACTTCCAGCGCAAGTTGCTCCAAGAGCAATTCTTGTTTGGCAACGCCCCCGTGGTGATGTATCCGCTAACTTGGGAGAACCCGCCGGAAAACATCGACGAGTTGCCGGGAATTATTCCAGAGGTTCGGCCTACAGAGGCACAAGAGTATCGCTATTTGCCGGATTCACGGCTAAAGAGGGTTCACCGCTCGGAGAGCGACTACGAGAAGGTTCTCGCGTATGAGTTTGACGGGATTGGACTTGTTGCTCCGTGTGATGTAGTTTCCTTCCAGGTAGACCCGATTGGCACAGGCTCCCGTGGTGCTTCGGTGCTTACGCCTGTCCTTGTGGACTTGGTTCAGATTCAAAAATTTGCCGAGGCACGTTTCTACTTAAACTTGACCCGCTCCCGCTTGCCCGTGATTCGCAAGGTTCACAACTCAACTGCTGGCAAGAACGCGCTGACGAGTTTGCCACAGGCGGGGCGCGTCCTTCGGATTGGACACGGGGAGGACATCGTGTTTCCAAGTCTGAACGTGGACGGCTCAGGCGTTTATGACGATTACAGGATGCTTATGCTCCGAATTGCGTCAGGCGTATCCTTGCCGGAGTATCTGGTGGGACAAGACGCCTCAAATGGCAACTACGCCTCCGCTCTAGTTGCCGAGTCACCGGCACATAATCTCTTCCGCTCTTTCCAGCGGGTGTTCAGCCGTCGCTTGAAGCGGTTGCTTACGGAATTGGGATGGGCAGACGCGACGATTGAACCGCCTTCCGTGGTTCCGCGTAACATGAAGAATGAGGCGTTGGCAATGAAGATTGCCTTGGACGCCCGGTTGGTTTCCCGTCAGACCGCTTCCGAGAAGTTAGGTTTTGACTGGCAAACCGAGATGACGCGCTTTGATGCCAACATTCCGGGGGAACTGTTCCCTGACATCCCGGCCAACGGGGACTTGCTTGACGAGCCTGACTCTGACGGCGACGACACTCTGGACTTAGCACCCAGTCAGCAATGATTCCACGGCGGAATCCTCCTTGGGGGATGCTGGGGCCAACCCCTCCCCCCGTAAGGCTCGGTATCCCTTGGAACGAGTGGGCGATGGATTTACGCCTCTGGCGAGTCATGGAACTCATCAAGTATGAGCAGGGCGTGTCCGAGAAATTGGAGAAGATTTACGCCGAAACAGCAAACCGGGTGGCGTCAGAGATTGTCGGGCGGGGCGAGGTTCTTACAGCATTGGATGAGGGTGTGCTTGCTGAAGCCGTGGCTAGTGCCGTTCTGGTTGCCTATTCACGTTCTATCTCAACATTAGAACCAGCCCTCGTGGACACGCTTGGGCATGAAATGGAAACGGCAACGGAATACCGCGATGCGTGGGGAGCCTATCAGACTGGTGGCATTGGCTCGGTTCCAGGGGTTTCAATGGTTGGAGCGTCCGTAATGAATGACTTTGTTTTAGCCTCGGCTGTCGGCTGGGTGTTTAGCGGGTTGTTTAATGGGTTGCTACTTGACGGGCCAAGGGCTTCTGTCTTAAGCCAAATCTCCCGCGCACGGGCTATGGGACAGAGCGTTTTCGACCTGTCAAAGACGGTTCATCGCACAATCTCCTCCACGGGCCATGTTGCCAAAACGATTGGAAGGACTGCCATTCATCGAGTGAGTGGACGATACAACACGCTTTTCCATTCCCGCAACAGGGGCTTGATTAGTAAGCAGAAATACACGGCGGTTTTCGACGGACGGACTTGCCAGATATGCGGAGGCTACGATGGCTCTGTATTTAAGACGGGGACTGGCCCCACAATTCCCGTTCACGAAAACTGTCGTTGCCAATATGTCCCGATATGGGAAAAAGCAAGCGACCCTAATGTTGCTCTTTCGGTTGATGGTTCAGAACCTCCACGGACGACCTATCATGAGTGGTTGTCGAGAAAAGAAAAGCAGATGCCGGGGTTCGCTCGTGATATTCTTGGCGCGACCCGATATAACGCCTGGAGGGGAGGAACACTTAGCCTTTCTGACCTAACTCGCGGGGGAAAAATCAGAACACTTAACCAATTAGGTCTTGAAAAAGTCCGATAAAGAGGATATGGAGAACGATAAGCATGACTAAGAACGCAGAACGCTTCTATGAGGTCGAGGCACTTTACAGGCAGGGGGAGGCTAAATTCCGTGAAAATTCGGATAGCGGTTCCGTGTCTTTTTTGAATGTCGCGGTTCTCGGATTACAGAGCCAAAACGTAGGCTCAAATGGCAAGCCCCGCAAATATGCGGAGGACGCCGTGCGCGGTGCTATTGGCAAATACGAGGGAACTCGTGTTTACCTTGACCACAACACGGGATGGGCTGGCCCCAGCGTAGACCGCTTGGCGGGCAAACTAGAGGGGGTTTACTGGGACGAGGGTTCCAAGAAACTTCGGGCGTCTGAACTCGTAATTCACGACACAGACAAGACTGCCCACGCCCTCAAACTCTTAATGGCGCAACCTGAGCATATCGGGATGAGCCACGACATTTCGGGTAAGGAAAACCGCAAGGAAGGGGTTATCACCGAAATCAGTCAGGTTCACAGCGTAGATGTGGTTTCGGCCCCTGCTACGAATGTGGGCCTTTACGAATCCACAAGCCTTGAATTTGGCGCGTGGACTTACTCAGAAACCACTTCCGAAGTAAACATGACCAACGAAAATACCGAAGTTCAAGATTCCGTAAAGGAAGAACTTGACTCTCTTCGGAATGAACTGGAAGCGGAGCAAGCCAAGGTGAGCGAGAGCGACGCCAAGGTTGAAGCCGCAGAAGGGAAAGTCCGTGAACTAGAAAGCGAACTCGCAATCGAGAAGGCTCTGGCAACCGCCGACCTACCCGAAGCCGCCCAATCTAAACTCCGTGAGGCTCTTGCTGGCAAGACCCCCGAAGAGGTAGATGGTGCTGTGAAAGCCGAGATTGCCTACCTTGAAGAACTTGGCCTTGATAAGCCAGACGCGAACGTAAAAGCCGCGCCTGACTCCGAGGACAATGACGACAACAACCAAACCGCCGAAGTATTAGAGAACGTCCAGAAGGACATTCTTGCTTCTCTCGGCCTTACCAATTAGCCACCAATCATAGGAGATAAAAATGGCTGTATGGATACCATATAAGAATGTTGGCGAGCCAATTGTAATTGAGGCAATAGAAACCTTGGTTGCTGGCGACCCGGTGAAACGAGATACCAATGGGGTATCGAAAACAGGCGACGCACAGCAAGTTCTTGGCGTTTGCGCCACAGACATCGCAAGCGGTGAAACTGGAACTGTCTGGACTAAAGGCATTTTCAAAGTAACGGCTGGCGGGGACGACCTGGAAATGGGGCAACTCGTTGCCGCTGGAGCCGCTGGTGTCGTGGACGATGGCGGTGGTAGCGACTCAGCGGTTGGCGTTGTCGTAGAGGCTGACGCGGCCTCTGGCACTACCGTTAAAGTTCTTCTTTACTCTGACTCCGCTCTTACCACTTAGGAAAGGGGATAAAACATGAAAAATTTAACAAATCATTTGGCTGAGTTTAAGGAAGGCTCCGACCGCGACCGCGCACGTCGTCAGGCTATGGATATGCCTGTCGCCGACTTCAAGGAAGCATTTGGCAAGGACGACTTTGACTCTTTAATGCTCGACGTTTCGCACCTGCGAATCGCAAAGGGCTACAACTCTGTCCAGACTTGCTGGCGAGACATCTCTACAACCACTTCGGCCTCGGACTTCAAAACCCGTTACATTGCCGCCGGTGGTAGTTTTGGTGACTTCGCGGAGGTCAAGGAACTGGATTCCTACCCATTGGACAACATCACGGACGAGCAAGCATCATACACCGTAGCAAAATACGGAAAGATGTTTGGTGTCTCGATGGAAGCACGGGCTAACGACTCTCTTGGAGAGTTGGGCAAGTGGGGTCAGCGTTTTGGCGCGGCATCCGCACGGACTGTTGAGAAGTTTGTTCTTCAAACGAACCTTCAATCCAACCCAACTATCTACGATAGCGTGGCTCTTTTCTCTGCCTCATCTCATAGCAATTCAACAAACTCCGCGACTGGCTACACTCGCGCCGCTTTGATTGACACTATTGAGTTGTTTATGAACCAAACTGACCGTGACGGAAACGCAATGTCCATCGCGCCTCGTTTGCTGTTGGTAAGCCCTAACGACCTAATTCCAGCAATGGAAGATGTCCGTTCTGCTGGCAAAATGGCGTTCGACCAAAATGATGCCACAACCACAATCGTAGGCTCTGATTCAGCATTGCCTTCTTTTGGTATTCAGGTTAAGGCAAGCCCTTACTTGACGACTTCTGGTGCTTTCTACCTATGTGCAAGCCCTTCTGAAACTGAAATGTTTGAGATGGGTTTCTTGAATGGTAAGCAGGAGCCAGAGTTGATGGTTGAAAACAGCACCTCTGGGTTCTCCTTTGAGCATGATGCGGAGCGCGTAAAGGGTCGCATCGTTTACGGTGGAACTTGGGTGGACTACCGTGGCGTAGTTCGCGGAGGCGTCGCCGACTAGACTGGATAACATCTAAATCGAGCCGTCGCCAAGTGTGGCGGCGGCTCTTTTTTTCATTACAGGAATAAAAACATGGCAGGAACAAAATTAGCATCGGGCGCAATCTTTGTCTATAAGGTTGCGGCGGGGTCGGACGTAACGGTAATTGACGGAAGCGAGGCGGATGTTACTGAGGCCGACTACGGCGCATACGACAAGCGTATTGTTGCGATTCACAACTTGAATGGAGCGGCTACAGACGCGCTTGAGTTGCAGGTGGGTTCAAACACAGCGGCTTACATTTTTCGCCAATCGGCGTCATGGGCTACGACTGGAACCGTCTCTCCAACCTTTGCCTCCTCTTGGGAGGAGGATGGGCCTATGATTCCGAGCGGAACGGACTTAATCGCCCAGGCAAGTGGCGAATGGATGATTGTCTGTAAGGCTGTCTAACCATGACCAACGCCACGGACGTAAGGCTTCTTATTGCGGATACGGACTCCACCAATGAGATTTTCAGCGATACAGAGATTACAGACCTCCTGTCTCTTGCTGGGGATAGCGTCTACTTAGCGGCGAGCCTTGCTTTGCGCTCTCGCACGGCAGACTTGGCGCGGGTTTACTCTGTTCGCGTAGGCACAGGGGGGCGGGGTATGACGGTTTCGGCTGATGAAGCCGCCAAGCGTCTAGTGATGCTGGCTGACCGTTACGCAGAACTAGACGCCCAAAGCGTCACAACCGAGGTTCAAGACTGGAGCGACCCAGACATCTCTGTTATTTTCGACCACACGAAGCAACGAGGTTTTCAAAGGGAAACCGATGACTCGGAGTTCGGGTGAACCGAGGCTGGAAAGCAATAGATAAGGACGCCCTTAAAAGCACCCTAGAAATATCAGGTGTTTCCAAAAGCGTTACTTACGAATACCGTGATGGTGCGCCAACCGTAAACTTTGAGACGGGAGCAATTACAGGGGGGACAACCGCCTCCTCCTTTACTGCTGTTTTCACAAAAGCGGAGGGAGACTCCGATGGACGGCCCGACATCTCTGGTGGCAACACAACGGCAACGGCTTTCCTCTGGGCGGAGAATGAGGTTGGCAACACCTTTTCGGTTCGGGACAACTTTACGGTTGATTCTGAGCGGTATGAGGTTGTTTCCACCGACATTCTTCCTGGGTGGGAGGACACGACCCTACTCGGAGCCAAGCGTGTAGACTAATGAAGGTTGAGATGTCCAAGGGGCTTCTGAAGAAGTTTGACCGCTTCAAGAAGGACGGTATGCGACATCTGTCTCGCCTAGCCGTTACCGCCCTTGCCGACATCACGGTTACGGAGATTAAGTCCCAGACCCCTGTTTACACGGGGCGGTTAAGGCACGGGTGGTCTAGGTTTCCATCTCGACGCCATGCAACAATGAGGCTTGGTGCTTTGCGCCTTGCTGGGCGAACTCCAAGTGCCAGAGCGGTAGGCAGGGGGCTATCTTTGGGCGCGATGGACTCAAACTATCACGTTAGGTATGGAGCGAGCCGCTCTAAGATTCGCCTAGAGAACAGAACCCCGTATGTGGACAAGGTGGACAAGCGTTACGGTAGATACCACAAGAGTTCTGTTCGGAAGGGGATGGCGATGACCCGACCACATTATCGCGCAATGGTTCGCGCAAGCCTTAGAAAGTCGGGGTGGAGCGTATGACTCGATGGGACACATATCCCGATGGGGCTAATGAGATAAGCGCGGCGCAACTCACGCTGTCGGCAAGAACGATTAACAGAAACCTTGTGCGGAATCCTTATATGCGAGGATGGAACGGCGGGCTTCCTATGTTTTGGGGTCGTGAGGATGGAACCAAAGGCACAATCACAAAGCAAAGCGGAACTGGCAATGACTACACCGCCAATACCGCGTTGCGCTGGTCGCAAGCGTCATCAGACACGGCGAACAAACTTCTCCAAGACCTAGACGGATGCTTTCCACAGGACTGGAAGCGCGACGGAATCTGGGTGACGATGAGGGTTAAAGCCTCTGACGCCTCTTTCGTGCGGGCTGTCGCGGTGATTGACGGGACAACCTATACGGGCGATTATCACACAGGCGGGGGAGCATGGGAGGACTTGACCGTTCAAGTCCCAGAAAACATAATCCTCTCTGGGGTGACCGCGTATGTTGGCGTGGATGTAGCCACGGTAGGCTCCACCAAGACATTTGACTTGGATAGTGGATACACAACGATGGGGAGGATGAGGCCGGACAAGCCCATCGAAGTGGACTACACCGTTTTTGGAGATGTCGGGCCAGTTGAAAGTGCGTTGTCGCGTCGTAGTGGCTCTGCCTTGACAATGTTGATATCCGAGGCACTTGTCGGGGCCGTGCGTGGTGGTGCGACAGAATACATGGACTTTAAGCCGGACTTCACGACAGCACTTGGAACGGCAACGCCCAATATAGTGGGCTACGTTTTTAACCCCCGCAGGACTGGGACTGATAATTGGACGGCGGCAAAGGTTCGGTATATCTCGTCTTACGCGATTGAAAGCGACGGGCTTTCCGTGCTTGCCCTTTCGGGGCTAACATGGCCCGCTGGATACTCTGCTAACATTCTTTGGCTCATCGAGGAGCAAGGCTAATGTTCTGGAAACCCACCGACCACCTGACCCCGGACAACTTCAACAGGTTGCTCGACAGTCACAAGGACAACCTTCTTCGGAATGGAGACTTCCGAGCGATTCACGACACAGGCACGTCGAATCCAGGAGCAACGGTGGCTCATTGGACGGCAACGGGTGACGTAGAGGCTCACACCACGGATGTTCGGAAGATTGTCCTTGGCCCCGGAGGGAAGATTACACAAAATGTGGCCGATGTGTTTGGTGGAAATTGGCGAGGTTCCGCTCTCACGCTAGGGCTTTCTGCTCTTGGGGGCGAGGGGAATTTGTCCGTGGAACTAGGGGGCGACTTTAGCCTTATCCAGACATTCACCCACATCGGGGGCGGAATCCTTCAGTCGTGGTCATCCTCTACGCCAAATGCAGGGGTGGCGACATTAGCCGTTACCGTCGAAAACGCCCATGCCACAGACGACATGGAGGTATTTGGCGCAGTCCTTTCGACAAGTCCCTTTGGAGCAACAGAGTTGCCGGACAACGCAACGGAGGGGGTTCGATTCGCTGGCGTCCTTAACGGCTCAACCCTACGGCACGGCGAGGCAAACATTCGCCTTGTCCCAATTCGGAACATCGAGGTTGCCGTTTCAGGTTCAAATTCGGCTTCAGGAACGCTTGACCTTAGCAGTATGCCTACAGGACTAATCGTTTCAGGTGATGAGGCTATGGCGTTTTTGACTGTTTCTGATGTAGATGGAGAGGGTGGGAAGATTGCTGGCGTGAGCGGATACATAACGACGACGACGCTCAACTACGAGATTTGCTCGTCCACAGGTAAGACCTTCGGGACTTCAACGGTGGAACTAACAGGACTTCTGGCGGTAATGCCCTCCGCCGGTTCGTCTGACCAACGGGCTTACCCACAGGCATGAGTCTAGTTCGCTGGTCTACCGAGTCTCCTTTCGACACACTTACTGCGTCAGACCTAAATGCTACCCTCGACACAGGGCAAGTGAATTACATTGCCAATTCACACTTCAGAGCATGGGACGGCTCCAGCCTCCCGTCGTGGTGGGGTTATTCAGGGACAATCGCAAAGGAAACGGGTAGCGGAAACTTCCTGACCATTGACGCCTCCATAAAATTGTCTGCCGGGGCTGGCATGGCGCAAGACCTCTACGGACTTCTCCTGGAGGGCTGGGAAGGACGTGATGTGACGCTCCGTTGCGCGGTAAAGTCGGGGACGGCCTCAGACTTCGCCGTGAACTTCGACTTCGGGGTGTCCACATCCACGGTCACCAACAACGCCTCGACAGGCTGGGAGGAGGTTTCGGCGACAGCCACCGTTCCCTCCGGGGCAACCAAACTAAAGTTTCAATTCTCAACAACCTCTGATGTTGCCTATGTGGATGCCGTTCAGGTTATAACGGGCAAGGCCGACGCGGGATTTATTACCACCGGGGCAAGAGGGAGGGTGCGCTGTGAGGGTTACATTGACGCTTCTGGGGGAACGGCGTCGTGGGAGGACGGGGCGACACCCCGCTTTCTTGCTGATGTTCCGATGGCCGCGACAAGTTTAAGTGGCAACCCCAGCGGCAGTTTCTCGGAGGATTTCTCTACGGGTAGTCCCGATTATTGGCCGACTGGAACATCCAACCCCGTATTGACTGGAACCGGCGATACAGTAGTGCCTATGGCGACATACAACGCAACTGGCAACAATGCCGACGGGACGACGTTCCCAGAGGCGGGGGCGTCCACAAACGGAAAGATTGCCGGAACCGTTTACGCTTACGACGGAACCACATATTCCACGGGAGATTTGGATATTGTGGGGCTTGCACTCATCTACCCCTTTGGCCCCGAACCACCATTAAACCGTGCCAGAGCCGACTGACCCAAGCGACGCAAAGACCGTGAGATTCGACGACACCACTTCCGCGATAGCCAAGCAGGTTTATGACCTGTTAGACGACCTGACCCCTTCCGTGGAACTACGGCTTGAGGGCTTAGAATATCAAGGCTCGACTTCGCTGGACTGGGCGTATCTGGTTGTGGACATGACTTCACAGTCGGACAAGGGGCCGGACGCCTACGGGGACGGCTCTGCCACAATCGAGGTTTACACTCGACCCCGTTCGGACGATTTATACCGCCACCAAGAAATTATGGAGAAATTGCGCGGGGGACTACAAAACCTGACGCTTGCCGTATATGGTAAAGCGTCCGGCGCACCATCGACGCTTAGGGGTCACATCCTGTTTAAGGAGGTGGACTTAGGCATCGTGGGCGCATCAGAAGGACTTTTAATTGGAACCGTAACCGCCACATGGCGGCAAAGAGGATAAAAACACATGGCAACTACCAGAAATTTAAGGGATGGGCAACTTCAGTTGAAAGACGGAGCAACCCCTACACCCAATGCGCTAACACTTGACTTGCTGGAGGGTAACCTCACTTGGAGCGTCAAGACAAACGTCATTACGGTCTTAGACCGTGGAACAATAGACCACCAACGCGCCGGGGACGACTCCCCAATGGAGATTTCGTTTTCAGCGAAGGTGGTGAACCTGAGTGACACCACAACTCCGACCCTGTATGACGCTTTGCACAAATATCGCTCGGCGGCAGGGTGGACTTCAACGGAAACAGATTCAGACCTATTCCATCTCAATCTGAACTTTACGCTTGATGACCCAACTGATGCGTCGGCTGGAACCGACGAACACATTGCCTTTGGTTCGGTAGCCGTAACCTCGTTTGACTTCTCAGAGGGCGACGAATACAGCACCGTGGCAGTTTCCTTGATTTCCAAGGGAACGAGGCCAACTTTCTCCGTCGCTGACCTCTCGTAGTAGAATACCCGCATGAAAATCCAAGGAAAAGATTTCGCGGCGAAAGCAAAGCCTTTCACGGTTTCAATGGCAAATGGCGAGGAGGTGGTGCTAATCGTTAGCCCACTTCCTCCCGGCTTCATTGAGGAGGAGGAGGAGGAAGTGCCTCAGCCCCGTATGCCGTATCGGGTAGCGCGACAGCCAAAAACAGGGCGCATCTTGAGGGATGGTGACGGAAATTCCGTAACCGTTCCAGACGAGAACGACCCTAAATACCAGCGCAAGGTTCTACGGTGCGCCCAAGCGAGGGCGGCAAGAGTCGTTGCGACCGCTCTGAGGGACTCCCCCGGCATTGAGTTTGACACTCAGCGCGGGGATTACCCTCGGATGGAAAACTACTTCTACGAATTAGGCGCGGAGATGATTTCGGCTGGCTTGGCTCAGGCCCAGCAGTCTGAGATTATTCGCACCGTCTTAGACATTTCGGGGATGAATCTCCGGGACGCACAAGAGGTTGCGGAGGCCACGTTTCCTGACGGAGAAGAGCCTCGACCCGCGGTCGGGCGAGAAGCCTTTGGAGAAGAAGGATAGAACAATGACCTATATCATTTGGCGAGCCTGTGAGCGTTGGGGAATCGAGCCGTGGAAATACCACGAACTTGATGCCGAGCGCAAGCGGAGGCTTATTGCCTATGAGTGGGTTCGTTTGCAGGAGGGGACGACGATTTAATGGTTAGCGAAAAGGCCACAATTACCTTTACAGCCGATGTTGCGACTGCTAAGTCGTCAATTAACACGCTCAAGGATTCCGTAGGCGGGGTGGAGAAAAAAACCACATCGTCTACGGCCTCGATGGTTAAGAGTTGGGCTAAGGTTGCGGGTGGTATTTACCTCGCCATTAAAGCGGTCAAACTTATCCTCTCGGCATTTAAGGCGACAGTTAATGCTGTGAAGGCGGCGGTGGTTGCGTTTACGCAATTCCAGAGGGGAATGGCGGAGGTGGCGACAATCTCCGACACAGTTGCCGAGAATCAAAGGCAATACAATGAGCAGGTTCGCGCCCTCGCAATGGACTTTGCTATTTCGGCGACTGACGCGGCGCGTGGCCTTTACATGACCATATCAGCCGGTATTACAGATGCCGTAGACGCATCCGAAGTCTTAAATCGCTCCTTGGCCTTCGGTCAAGCGTCCCTGACGACCGCACGGGACTCTGTGGACTTGATGACCACGGTTCTCAACTCTTACGGACTGGAGGCAGGGGAGGCGGCAAGAGTTAGCGATGTTCTTTTCACGACGGTTCGTTTAGGTAAAACGACTGGCCCGGAACTGGCCCAGTCTCTTGGCCGCGTTATTCCGATTGCGGCGCGGGCTGGCGTGGACATTGAAAACTTGTCTACGGCGATGGTTTCCCTTACGCGGGCTGGTCTGTCCACTCAGGAGGCATCAACCGCCTTGCGACAGACGTTGGTGAACCTTATCAAGCCGTCGAAAGGTAGCAAGGATGCGCTTGAAGAACTAGGGCTAGAGTTCTATAACGTGGCGAGTGTTGCAGAGGAGGGTGGCTTGATTAGGGCAATGAGGGAACTAGGAGAAAAAGCCGGAGACAACATTGAACTGGTTGGCCGACTCGTCCCGAACGTAAGGGCATTGACTGGTGTTATGTCCCTGATGGGGCAAACGGACTCGTCCCTCGAAATCTTAAAGGACATGAGGTCGTCAATGGGCGCGACAGGAAAGGCTGTTGAGATTATGCGTGACACCTTTGACTTTCAGTTTAAGAAGATGGAGACTACTTTCCAAGTCCTCAAGAGTTCGGTTGGAGAGAGTTTTCTTAACATGGTTGGCTTTGAAAATGTCGAAGGGGCCACCGAAGGCTTTGAGTCTTTCGTAAAGATTGTGGGTCAATCGACAGAGGAGTTCAGGAGCGAGACACGAGACGTTCTGCCAAAGGTTCAGGCAGAGTTGAATGAATTTGTCAAGTGGTATACCGACCACGGTATGTCTCTGGCAGACGCGACAGAGCGTTCCATAAAAGAGATGGCGGAGCGGATTCAAGAAGGCACACTCCCCCAGGATTGGCACAACGCTGGGATGCTGTGGCTGTCAAAACTGAGAGAGGGCTTGACCCAGCAGGACGCGCTGGACGAAACGACAAAGCAACTGTCCACAGAATTGGGCAGTTCCCTTGAGACATCTTGGGGTAGCGTAATGACCCCGAAGATTGAGGCTCTTGGAAAGGCACTCTCTCTCGCGTTCGGCAACGTCCTCCGTCAGACAATTCCCGCCGCTATGGGGGCGTTCAAGGACTATATTAAAGCCCTCACGCCGATAATTACGGAGTGGGGAGCGGCCATTGGCAACACGATTGGAGCCGCCATGTTCAAGGCGTTCAAGGCGTGGGTGAAGTCAATGTTCACGGCCTCAGAAACACCGGGGTGGGGTAGGGGGTGGCAAACGGCCCCAGATATCGACAGCGGTATGCCTGAATTCGCACAGTTTGGTGGCATGGTTCATGGTCGCGGAGGACGCGACGCGGTTCCGGCAAGCCTAACGAGCGGTGAATTTGTAATGCGAAGGGAGGCCGTTGATAGCATCGGCCCAGAGGTTTTGGAGG
>Ga0080013_1001058_pt1 | contig 37364 bp, 51 predicted proteins | sample ETNvirenome_6_85_FD_69236 | JGI IMG/M metagenome (GOLD analysis project Ga0080013, IMG submission 69236) | Marine viral communities from the Pacific Ocean - ETNP_6_85 (SPADES assembly) (version 2) | ecosystem: Environmental > Aquatic > Marine > Oceanic | place: Pacific Ocean | collected 2013-06-19
AAAGAACTCTGGCGTTTCTTCAACTAATTCGTAATCGTTAGCTAACCACATTTTCATGTCACGTTTAGCTTCGATTCGATCTTCTTTTTCTTCTTTGTTTAATGTTTTCATTTTATTTCCTCCATTAACTCCTTCAATTTACCACCAAATTCTTGATTGCAAAGTTCTCCTGCCCACTTAATGTATTGTTGATTATTCATTCTTGCATCCTCCCTCTGATTGATGAAATGGCTTTTGAAAAATTTATAGAATTAACAGCTAACTCTTCCAACTGTCGTTCCAAATCCGCTGCATCATCAAAATATAATTTCATATCAGTACCTGTTCCACCCCATCTGAAAGCGAAACTGTTTTGTTTTTCTTTAATTTGATCCATTTTAAGCCCTCGTGAACAAAACTGCAGTGTATGTCATCATGTTCGTATTAACCACGTTTACATGAGTTTGAGTTGCAAACACATTATGGTTATCGTTGATCTGATTTATTAATTCCATAAATTCAGAAGCTTTATTAGCTTCCACTATAATTACTTTCGATTTCATTCTTCTTCACCTCTATTTTCAAAAATTGCACCTAACTCGTTTTCACATTTTGCATGATATCCACTAAAGTTATCATATTCCTCGTGACTAACATCTTTCCTACATAATTTACACTTTTTCATTTTCGCAAACCTCCTATGATTTTTTTAACTAACTCAGTTGATTTTTCTAACTCAGAAACCAATGTGTTAGTATTATTACAAACCATTGGTAAACTAATTAATAATGCACGAATGTCATCAACCCGTTTTCTTAATTCACTTAATTCATTTCTTTGTTTATCTGTGTATTTTTTATTTATCATTTTTGCAAACCTCCTCAGGTGTTTGTTCCTGATAAGTACTATAATTGGTTCGTATATATAAATGTTTATGTTCTATAATATAACTATTAAACTTTAATAATATTTATATAAAAATGTAATTTAATAGAAATATGAACACAGGAGGTGACACAAATGTATGATGGAGTGAAGTTTAGGAAAAAATTAGGCAGCAAAGGAGGGATTCTTGGAATATCTTTACCAGGTGAATTGTTAGAGTTTTTAGACGCTAAAGATCAAGATGTGATAGTCTTACAACCCAAAGATGGTAAGTTTGGAAAATACTTAGCCGCATGGGTTGAAAAAGAGGTAGATGTTAAAGATGAACAAACAACAGGAATATATAAAAAAGATTGAGGATGTTTCAGCGGTTCCGTTAAAGGTCGCAAATCTCCAAAAGAAGGTGGATGGTGATTATAAACCAGGTTATAGATACAACGTTGGTAAATATGAAATACACGACGAAAGAAATGTATTATTGAACGAAATTGTATTTGATCTTGATTGGAAGTCATATGTTAAAAATTTTGCTCATGCTAAATTAATAATAGAGTCTTTACAAAATAGAAAGATACCTTTTTACATTTATTCTTCAGGTGGTAAAGGAATTCATATTCATATATATTTTGAGAAGTTAGACATTGAAGAAAAAGAACATAAAGAAATATTTAGAGAAGCATTTTCTTATAATTATAAATGGAAAGATATCAGAGTTTGGTTGTGGAATACCATATTGGATGAATCAGGTATTGACGTTAAATTAAGAGGTGTTGGTAAATATTTAGATATTGCACCAATAAAGTTCGATTATTTTAATGGTACATCACATTTAATCAGAGATTGTGGTGGACGTAAAATAATTAAGAACAGTTCATTGGAATATGAAACAACTTATAAAACATATATTCCAATAGAAGAGTTTAAGAAGCAAAAGCCACGGATTAAAAACTTTGCAAATGTGTTATATCCTGAGGTAATTGAAACGTTTACGTTAGATTTAAACGAACTTTGTTTAGAGATGAACAAATATGTTCAATACCAAAAAGATAACCATCAAGAGCCGTTAATTAACGTTAAATTGCCTATTAATTATGTTGATATAGATAGTGTTCTTAAAATACGTGAAGGTATGGGTGAAGGTAAAAGAAGTTCAGGTGCTATGATGATTGCAATAGCGTGTAAAATAGACCAACTTCCAAAGAAAGATGCCATCATAATATTGGAAGAATATGTTAAAAACTGTTCACAGTTGGGTGCATCATTCTCAATACATGAAGCTGAATATTGGTTACATTGGATATATAACCAGCAACACGTATTTTGGAACTGCTCACAGCTTAAAGATTTGGAAGTTCATGGTCAAGAAGTTTGTGAATTTTGCCAAATAAAGAACAAAAAGGCTATAGATTTCTTGAAATCAACCACAATGTTGGATCAAATTATAGATGTTTTGGAACAAGAAATAGTTGGTGAGAAACATACATCTGTATTGATCTTCATATTATTGTTAAGTAAAGACTTCCCTTCAACTAAAGATTGGAAAATACCTGGTGACCCAATGAGCCAAAATGTTATATTAGCTTCTGATTCATCATCTGGGAAAAGTTATGTGGCAAAGCGTATTATGAAGTTATTTGGTGAAGAGGATGAAGATTATTTAATCATTTCAAGAATGTCAAAGAGTGTTATCAACTATTATACAGAAATAGATATGGATGGAAAAATCATATTTATTGAGGAAATGCAGGGTTTGGATGAAAATACAGATCAATTAAGAGTTTGGATGTCTGAGGGTAAACTTAAATTTGAAACTGTTGAGAAGGTTATTGGTGATGATGGTATAGAGAAGAACACTAAAGTGACTAAAACAACAATCGGACAACCATCATTTATAACTTGTCAAGCTGAAGGTAAAGTTGAGGACCAATTAAACAATAGATCTTGGGTAATTAGTATGGATATAACAGATAAACAAACGAAAGACATATTAAAATTTCAAGATAGGTTAAATAAAGGTGAAGTTGTTGTTGATAGTAGCAGGTTGAGAATAATTAAAGACGCATTGAAACAGTTGAAACCATATCATTTCATCATTCCATTTATGGATTATGAAATATTAAATATACCAATTAACGATGTTAGAGCAAGAAGAGATTATGACAAATTTGCAACGTTAATTAAAGATTTCGCATATTTACATCAATATCAACGTGAAATTATCACGAAAAATGACCGAGAATTTATCATTTGCGATATCAAAGATTATGAATTAGCTAAACAGTATTCCCAACATATACTTGGGGCAACGTTCACAGGATTGACGTTGAACCAGATAGATTTGATCAATTATATCAGACAATCAACATGGAAAACAGAATTTACAGTGTCAGATATTATGCGAAATAAGGGCAAAAGTCACACACATTGGCACGGTGAAATGTCACAACTTGAGAACCTTGGATTCGTGATTGGTGAGAAATCTCTTGGGAAAAGTACGGTGTATTCATTGGTCGATGAAAAGGCTCTAAATATCATAAATTTACCATCTGGTGAAGAACTGTTAAAAATGGTCGACCTTAAAGTTCAATCCCCAGATGACATGAAAAAACCAGGGAAAACGGAGACACCAAAAACACCAGATTCTCATGTCAAGTCGGGGACGCACTTTAAGGTGTACCCCACAGTTAAACCTAAACAGGACCCTGTACACCTTAAAGTCGCAGCCCGATCTGTAAAACCAAAAATGTTGTTCCGCGAAAACAAGGAACATTTTTTGTTTTCGCATACACGATCTGGTTTAAGGTATGAGGATGTTGAAAACTACGTCAAAAACCATAAAAATCACCTTGTTGACATTGAGGATATTATCGAAAAATTTGGTGAAAATTCACGTGAACTTATTGATTCAATTATTACCACTTTGAAGAATAGAGGAACACTCTGTGAAGCAAAACCAGGGAGGTTGATGGTAGCATGACTGACTATATATTCAAATGTATATGTTGTGAAATAGATTTTGAAGTATTGAGAGGAAAAATGAGATTTAGAAAGTATTGCAGGTCTTGTGTAAACAAAAAGAAAGGGCATAAGTATTGCCCGAAATTATAGTCAATGTCAGACTCATAAGAGGAGGCAGACGGAGAGAAATAAAATGACAGAAGAAAGCGTAGGTTGGGACGAAGCAATTGCAAGCAGTGGGTTTGTAAAGTTGGTGTCAGACAATGAGAAGGTTCTTGTAATTAAGAATTGTAAACTTGAACGAATCAACAAATATGGCAAAGAAGAAATTGAATTATCAGCTGAGGTAGTTACTGAGGATGGTAAGGCAGTTGTTGAGAAGGTTTTTAACACCACCAGTAAAAGATTAAAAACCAAACTTCGACCCATTGTGGAAGGCAAAGCACCAACTGATGAAATAAAGTTGTCTATTTTGAAAGTTGGCGACAAATACGACACACAGTATTCAGTAAAAGCATTGTAAATAATTTGGGCATTTTTGCCCCTTTTACCTACCTGGAGGTCTAATAAAATGTTAATAACAAAGGAAATCGAGATAGATATGGGACATAGAGTTCCTAATCATAAAAGTAAGTGTAAGAATATACATGGTCATAGATATAAAATAGAAGTTGGTGTTGACGACCAAGTCATAACAACCAAAGGAGTAAGTTCAGAAGGAATGGTTATTGATTTCAGTGATTTGAAAGAAATAATGATGGAAGAGTTAGATGGTAAGTTTGACCATGGCTTTTGTTTATCCAAAGAAGACGAATTTAGAGATGTGTTTAATAGATTAAAAGTTGATTTTTACCAAAAGATAATATTTGTTGACTTTATACCAACAGCGGAGAATCTTGCTAAACATTGGTATAAACTAATTGAACCGAGATTAGCTGAAAGAAAAATTAAAATATATCATGTGAAAGTTTGGGAAACACCAACATCAACTGCAACATATATTGGAGGTGGAGAATGAAATCACCAATAGCTGAAATATACCCAGCTGTTCAATGTGAGGGAGAATTCAATTCACCAGCTGTATTTGTAAGATTTTGGGGATGTAACTTAAGATGTGGGTTTACTGAACGTAGTGATGGAAAGTTTGCTTGTGATACACCTTATGCAGTATTTGAAGGTGAAAAGGAGTTTCTTGATGATGTTGAAATTATTAACAAAATAAAAGCATTCAAAACTCCTCATGTTGTGTTTACTGGTGGTGAACCAATGATGTATGCTAAACAAATAAGGGATATCATTTCTGGACTACCTTCGTATTTTGTGTATGAAATGGAAACTAATGGAACGTTACCACCTACACAGTTTCTAAAAACGTGGATAACCAGGTTTAACGTGTCTGTCAAGTTAAAATCTAGCAATCAATGGAAAGGATGGGACGATAAAAGAATCAATAAAGAAGCAATAGGTTCTTTCCCAGCCAATTCAAGCATTTTTAAATTTGTAGTATCCAATGAAGAAGACATTGAAGAAATAAAAGTTATTGCAGCATATAACTCTGATATGAGAGTATTTCTAATGCCAGAAGGAGAAAATAGAGAGCAGGTTGTTAAGAATTTGCCAACAACGTTAGATTTGTGTATGACGTATGATTACAATTTCACTAATCGTGATCATATAATAGCGTATAGTGATAAGAGAGGTGTATAAATGAGAAGAATAGAAATAAAAGAATGGAAAGAGTTAGTTGTTAAAGTAATATTAAAAATAAGGAATCAGAATTATACAGGGGTGTTTGGAGTACCTAGAGGTGGAACTCCAATATCATTAGTTGTTTCTGACACTCTAAAGATACCATTACTTGATAAACCAATTGAAGGATGTGTTGTTGTTGATGATTTAATAGATTCAGGTAGAACAATGTCTAAATACAAAGATTATGAATTTATAGCATTGATTGATAAAAGATTACCTGAATGGGAAGGACAATGGATTGAGTTCTGGTATGAAAACACACAAAAAGATGCCGAAGATATTGTTACAAGACAAATAGAGTTCATGGGTGACAACCCAAAAAGGAAAGGTGTTGTTGACACACCACGTCGTGTAGTTAAAATGTGGAAAGAGTTGTTTCGTGGATATGATCCTAAACAGAAACCTACAATAACTATATTTGAGAATGGTGAAGATGGAATAACATATGATAATATGGTTGTTGACACTGGTGACTTTTATTCATATTGTGAACATCATATGGTTCCATTCTTTGGTCAATATTGGTTTGCATATATACCAGATAAAAAGATAATGGGTATAAGTAAAGTTGCAAGGATAGTAGATTACTATTCAGCGAAACTTCAAATACAAGAACGATTGGTCAAAGAAATACTTGATGCTATTGAGAAAGAAGTTGACCCGAAAGGTTTAGCTTTAGTTATGAAGGGAGAACATCTTTGTAAGACAATGAGAGGAGTAAAGAAAAAAGGTGAAATGATAACCTCAGATTTAAGAGGCTCATTCAAAAACGAACATGACTGTAGGGCAGAGTTCATGAGGTTTGTCAAATAAAATGGGAGGGTTACAAGTCTGTCCTGATATTAAATTGACAAAAACAGAAAGAGAATTAAGAAAAACAAGTTATCCGGATTGTATAGGTTTTTTCCCAGAATGTGTTGGGATAACTGAACCAATACCAGATTGTAAAACGTGCCCATATTGGAGGAAAAGAAAATGAATGAAATAAAAAAAGGTAAAGTTGTCGTCATCCTTTCTGGTGGAATGGATTCAACAACGTTGTTGTATAAAGCATTAGATGAATATGGTTCAGGTAATGTTCATGCAATAAGTTTTGATTATAACCAAAAACATAGAAAAGAGTTAGAATGTGCAACTGCATCTTGTAGAAAACTTGGTATTAGTCATAAAGTAGTTGACTTATCTGTTCTTTCTGAGGTAGCACCATCAGCATTAACGAGAGATGATTGGGATGTACCTGAAGGTCATTATGCAGATGAAAACATGAAACAAACAGTTGTACCAAATAGAAATATGGTGTTAATTAGTTTAGCAGCATCATATGCTATGGGTTTGAAAGCTAAAAAAGTGTTATATGGTGCGCACTCAGGAGACCATGACATATATCCAGATTGCAGGAAAGACTTTGTTGATGCACTAACATTAACAATTAAGTTGGCAGATTGGCACGTTGTTGAGTTGGAAGCGCCGTTCTGGGATATAGATAAAGGTGACATTGTTATCATTGGTAAAACATTTGGTGTTGACTATGGATTAACGTGGACTTGTTACAAAGGGAAAGAGTTGGCTTGTGGCAAATGTGGAAGTTGTGTTGAAAGGTTGGAAGCATTTGAGAAAGCAGGTGTCAAAGATCCAGTTAAATATGAGGTGAAATAAAATGTCAGAAATTAAATACGGAAATAAAATGGAAGATATGCAAGGAGATGAACTTCTTGAAAGAGTTAAATTGGGGTGGAACTTTAAAACTCCACCATTAACACCAATGCCTTACATTGGTAAAATTAAACAAGCAGTGACATATCAATATAACGAGTTAGTTGGATTATGTCCTGTAACAGGTATTTTGGATTTATATAAGTTAGGTATAACATTCATTCCAGGAAAATGGGTGCCTGAATTAAAAACATTAAAGATGTATTTGTTGAGTTTCAAAGATTTACCAATCTCACATGAACATCTGCAAGCAAAAATCTATAAAGAATTCAAAGAACAAGTTAAACCAAAATGGTTAAGAGTTGAATTAAGTGTAGCGGTCAGAGGTGGAATAAAGACAGACATAGTATACGAGGACTAAAATGGGTGAACTTATATATCTTCCGGCAATAAATGGTTCCAATTTAGATTGGGGTAAATATGTAGACGAAATGGTGGATAAGTTAGGTTTTAATCATAACTTTTTATATGAAGACAAATCTGTTCATTATTATCCTCGTTTTCTTATTTCATATTATTATGGCAGACAGTATGATAATATAAAAAAGAAGTTTGGATTCAAAAACATATTCATTAAAGGTGATAGTGGTGGATTTCAGAACATAACAATGGATGCAAATCTTGATCCTGTTGATGTTATGAAATGGCAGCAAGAAAATTGTGATAGTGGTTTAATATTAGACCATCCACCATTCAAAAAGATTGAAGGTTCAGCTCAATTTGGTGCAACAACTGATGCAATATATAATGACGCTTTAGCGAAGACAGTTAAGAACGCTAATATAGCCATGAAACATTGGACAGATGACAAGTTTAAGTTGTATGGGGTTGTTCAAGGCGACACAGTTAAACGTCAAGAGAAATGGTTACAAGCTATGTTAGATGTTGAGAAACAGAACAGCCGTGAGTTCTCTGGGTGGTCACTGTCACCTAAACCATCACATGACATAAAACAAATAGCAAACCACGCTGCAAATTTCATTGAAGCAGGTATCACTAACAAACCTATTCATATATTACAAATTAGTGGGTTTGAAAGTTTAGCCATGTCAGCATATGTAAGTAAATTCTTTACAGCGGAAGTAACTGTTGACTCATCAACATTTAACGTTGGAAGAATATATTTCACATACTTTAGCCCATTTAATTTCAAAGATAAATGGGATTTTGGTGGAAGAGATCCTGTTTCATTGAAAAAAGTTGCTTGTGATTGCCCTGTTTGTGTTAAAGTAGAACAAAAACATTTCACATATGATGAATGGGAACACAGAACACCACCTGGTTCATTGATATCACTCCACAATTTATATCAAATATTGAAATATGTTAAATTTTTAAATGCACTTAAAGATGATGACAAACTGTTCAAGAAGTTTTGTCTTAAGAACTTTGGACAAAAATTTATCAATGTATGTGATTATTTGGATGAAGTGTCAAAGTTTGGCAAACAAGATTCATATAGAAATAATGTAGTTAAATCACATAAACTTTCAAGTTGGATGGATGCAGAAGAAATAAATGTCAATCAAATAAGAGAAGAAAGGATTGAGTTACTAAAGAAAGAGTTTCCAGGTATAGCAGAGACTGGCATAGATGCTCTTTACAAACATAGGTGGGGATGATGTTAATTCTCGACATTGAAACAGCAGTGGCAGGGAAAATACCAAACCCAGCTGTTGACATATTTAGATTTATTGGTTGTTATGAAGTAGAAGATGATAAATATCATTTCTATTCATATAAGGACCATGACATAATTAAAAATCTAATTAAGAAACATCGTGTCATTATAACGTTTAATGGTGACCACTATGACATTCCAATATTGAAAAGAACTGGATTATATACATTGAGACATTTAAGTATTGACTTAAGAGTTATAATGAAAAAGCGTGGTGAACTTATGAAAGCTAAAAACATTACATTTTCATTAAGTAATCTAGCGAAGTTCTTTAATTTAGAAACTAAGAAAATGGAAGACTTTAATTATGACATATTAAAGAAAGATGAATGGACTAATGATGAGTTATTATATATTAAAACATATACAATGCAAGATATAGATGTAACTAAACAGTTATATGATAAGATCCATCACTTCTTTAAGTCGTTTAAAACGTTTGTAAATAAGAATGATATTTATAATTATAGGTGGTTGACAACATCTATTGGAGTTTATAGTTACAAAGTTATATGTCATTTAGCTGGAATGGAAGAACAATATGGTGACTTTGAAAAGAAATCACATTATAAAGGAGGGTTTGTTGCGTTACCATCACAGGGTGAAGCACATGGTGACGTTTATTGTTTAGACTTCAACTCACTATATCCTCATAACTATATACAAGGAAACTTATATTCATATAACTGTAAATGTTGTAGTGAACAAGATAAATGGAAAGGTAATGAGTTGTTTCCTGTTGTCGGTAAATATTGTTCAAAGAAGAATGGTAAAATAGAAAACATATTACAACGGATATATAATTTAAGAAAGGAATATAAACAAAAAGGAATGCATGAACAATATGCACTTAAAACAGTTATGAACACTATGTATGGAATATCAGGTAACCCAGCGTTCAAAAATGTATTTAATGAATCAACAGCGTCAGACTGCACACTTATTGGAAGATGTGCAATTAAGTTAGCAAGACAAAAATTTAAAGACGCTGGTTATAATGTGTTATATACAGATACAGATAGTGTATTTATACAAGACATTTATAAAGACAAAGAACGATTATTAATGATTAAACAGTCGTTAATAAATCAAATAAAGAATAACTTACCATTTCCATCACAAACATTTGACATGGGAATTGATGAGGAAATTAAACATATTTGGTTCTTTAAAAGTGGTGAAATATTTAAAAAGAAACATTATATGTACGTGAACATAAATGATAAAATAGTTATTAAAGGGTTACCATTAATTAAAAGTGATTCATCTAAGTTGAGCAAACTAATATTTGATAAATATATGAAGGAAACTATAATTAATGGAAACATTATATTCAAATATAACGATGTGAAAACATGGATATATAGTGAAATAAAAAACAATTTGGAAATAACAGCAAGACAATTTAAAGTGTGGGATTTGGAAACATATAAACAGAAAAGATGTATTCAAGCAACCATATCAAAGAAATATGGTGTTGGAAGACATTTGTTAATACCAAACAGATATAAGGGTGTTGGTCAATCAGTTAAATATTGCACAGTTGATGAATTTATTGTTGGTAAATATAATCCAAGTGCTATAATATTAAACAAAACATGGAATGAATTATCACAATTTTTAGATTTCGTTCCACAACATGAAACAGTAAAAAAAAGAAGAGGACCACAAACGGAGTTAAGACAATGGGCGAATATATAATAGTAGTTGATACAAGAGAACAGTTACCACTTTGGAAAAAAGATGTGATATCTAAAAAGTTAGACGTTGGAGATTATAGCATTGAAGGATATGAAAATAAGATAGCAGTTGAACGTAAATCATTATCAGATCTATTTGGAACATTAGGTGGGGGACATAAAAGATTTAAAGCAGAACTTGAAAGAGCGAAATCGTATGATTATTTTGCAATAGTTATTGAAGGGTCTTTCACTAACATTATGAAGAAAGAATATCCTGGAAGTTATCACTCTAAAATGGAAGGTTATGTCATATTAAAGATATTGTTCACGCTACATATTAAATATGGAATTAACATATTTATGGCAAATAATAGAGTTGAATGTAAACAATATATTAAACATATATTTAATTCATTTATAAATACTAAACAATAAGTTTATATACTTTGATAAAAATTTATAAAGAGAGGTGTAATTATGATGAACGAAACTAAGTTTTTGGTTGGATATATTTCTTCATTGGTAATCATTGCAGTAGTTGCAATTGTATCAATGACAGTATAATGAGGTGAATGATGGGAAAAGAGGAAATAATGAAGGTGTTTGAAAAAAATCCTGGTGTGTTTCTTGATGTTAGAAATATATCAGTAATGTCTAATACAAATGAAGATAATGTATATGCAATTATGAGGAGGATGGAAAAAGACAAAGACATACAACATAAAAAAGTTAAGTCTAAACAAGGTCCAGCTAAAAAGTTATATGCATTTATACAACAAGATAATTATTTTGAAGAGTCGTTACATCAATTGACAGCAATGAAACAACAAGATAGATTTCATTTTTACCAACCAGAACTATTGGTAAACGTAATGATATTATCTGAATTAAAGAAGTTAAATGAGGGGATGTTAAATGGAAACACAGGATAAATTTGAGTTTACTAGAAGTGGTGAACACATAGAAATGACAAGAACTAAACAATATGAAGCTGAAGAACATCAATTAAAAGAAATGGAAAGGAAATTCACCGAACTAATTGATAATTACACAATTGAAAGAACAGCAATTTCATTAGCTATAAAAAACAAATCGAAAGAAGTTAAAGTACCACTAACTAACAAATATTCGTTAGCTCAATTTATTCAAGCACAAACACACACAAGAAATAACGTCATGCAACTTAAACAACAGGAACATCAATTAAAAAACCAAATTGAACAGAAAATGTTACAGAAACAATTACTGCAAACAACCGAGAAACTTAACGAAACACAATCAATATTAGATAACAATCAAGAAATGGAAACAGAAGTTAGAGAAGAGTTATCATTAGCGATTAAAAAGAAAGTTAAGAAAGAAAAAGCTAAAAGAGGGTATAGCAGAATTAAAGATACCAAAGAACGATTGGAAGTTCAAAACTATATATTAGCACCAATATGTACTGAAATGAATTTGGAAATGACTGATAAACTTATTATTAATATCAAAAGGGAATTTGATAAAATATAATGGGATTTACATCTTTTATTAGAACTTGTAAGAGATGTAAAAGATATTTTAGAACACATGCGAAAACAGGTAGATATTGTGATAAATGTAAATTACCAATAGGAGCAGGAGCAAAAGAATGGCACGATGCACAGCGAAACTTAAAAGCGACGGTACCAGATGTAAGCTTGACGAAGTCTGGGATAAGTTTTGTGCAGTTCATTTACAAATGAGGATGAGACAGAAGAATGGCCGAAAAAGACCTAATTCCACACCAAATAAAGAGCACACAAAGAGCGCAGGAACTAGGAAGGTTAGGGGGTTTGTCTAATAAAAACAACCCAAAAACGATTCGTTCTGCCAAAATAAGGGAAATAAAGAAGCGTATCAAGAAAGGTCAATTAAAGAATGAAGATGAAGAATGGTTGCTTGCTCGTTATGAAAGTAAAGAGTTAATGGCGTTTGAATTGTTGTCCATAATGGATACAGCCAAGAAACATATGCCACCAGAGAAGCACGTATTATTAGTGGATAAATATGACAGAGTGATGCGTACTATTCATGGTGAAACTATTAAAACAGAGAATGTTCATCATGTAATCAATTGGAGTGATATGTTTAAAGATGCCGAAATACGACTTAAAAAAGATAGTAAATGATATGTTTGGTATCGCTTTATATGATTACCAATTAAAATTTCTATATGATTGTATTCAGCATAAACGAGTAGTAGGAGCATTTTGTAGGCAAACAGGGAAATCCCTTACTATATCTATATTATCAGTTATTGAAGCTTTATCTAACCCTAAAGGGCATATTGTAATAGTTGGACCAACAGATAGGCAAGCAGCAGAGTTATTCAATAAAGTCTTAGCATTTGTTAAGAACACTAAAGTTAAAACGTTAGTTGAAACGTTTACTATGCGGCAAATGGTTATGAAGAACGGTTGTCGTATATCGGCATTTCCTTGTGGAGATAGTGGGGATAACATTAGAGGAATGACAGCTAATGTATTAATCATTGAAGAAGCAGCGTTTGTTAAAGACAGCATAGTTAATCAAGTATTGGTGCCAATGGTTGCAGCAACAGATGGGAAGATAATTAAGATATCAACTCCATTCGGTATGAACCATTTCTATAAGTCTTTCCAATCAGATCCTAACTATAAGTCACATAGATATACGTGGGAAGATGCTGTAAGAGTTGAACATTTCACTAATAACTTTGTTGATGAACAACGATTACAATGTAGCACGTTACAGTTTAAGACTGAGTATGAAGCACAGTTTATTCCCGATGAAGATGCTTATTTCAGTCACGAACTTATTGAATCGTGTGTTGCTGATTATAAGATGTTGGTGGAAACGTGAACTATATCCTTGGGGCAGATTTAGCTCGTATGGGACAGGATAGTAGTTGTTATATTATCATTGAAGAAGGAGATGATGATAATCCACATAAAGTAGTATTTTGTAAAGAAGTTGCTAAGAACACTATGGATCAAGCTATTGATTATATTCTCTTCCTCCATAACAAGTTTAAGTTTAAGAAAATTATATGTGACTCAACAGGGTTAGGAGCTGGAGTTGTAGACGTATTAGCTAAACAACTAAACACTCCAAAAGATAAATCACAACATAACTATTCACAGAAGTATGTTAGCCACGATATAGTTGTTGGCTTAACATTCACAGTAAGAACTAAGGAAGATATATTCTCCAATCTTAAACTATTAATGGAACAGGGACAATTAAAGATACCGGATCATAAGAAGTTAATATTCCAATTGAAAGATTTTCGTTATGAAACAACTCCAGCAGGAAACATTAAGTTGCATCACTCAGAAGGTGGTCACGATGACTTAGTTGATGCACTTGCTTGTGCAGCTCATGGAGTTCGGTCAACCAAGAATAGTGGCTTCTTTTTCGGATAAATAGAATAGTGTTTATATATTACAAATCAAATATACTGATTTAACATCTATCACCTCTTCCCCTCTGGCGGTTCTTCTTGATCCGTTATGGGTTTTCATATTCATGGGAAAAATCCTAAACTGGTACAAACAAACGAAATCTTTCCTCAGTAAAGAGGTGAGGGTATTTAACGCTAGTAGTACCGCTAATATGAAGGGAATGCCTTTCATTCCTAACTGGTTTAATACAGTTAGGCTAGGTACACCAAGGAACATTGACGTAATTGAACTTAGACAATATGCTAAGTCTCCTTGGGTACAGATGGTTCTTAATACAATTTCTAAACAAGTAATGACTACTGAATGGGATATAGTTGAGAAGGAAGCTAAAGACGTTAAAGAAAATATTGGTGAAGAACAAAAACCTCACCCTGATATTCAGAAAGCAAAAGATTTCTTAAAACAACCTAATAGGAACGGTGATACATTTTGGGACGTGTGGATACCTTTCCTTAGGGATGTGTTAGAGTTGGATGCCGGTGTTATTTGGAAAGGTAAGAATCCTACTGGGGAGCTGGTTGAGTTATATGCTTACGATGGTGCAAGATTCGTTATCAACATTAATCAACACGGTATTATTGGTATCGATGAAGAAGGTAAAGATTCACCTGGCTATTACCAGTATTCATTCAGGCAAATTGACGCTGCCCCAGTTCCTTTCGCTAGAGATGAGATTGTATATGGGAAGATGAATACTAATACTGAACTTATGCCTTATGGATGGTCACCGTTACAATCTATCCAGCAAGAAGTTGAAGTAATGATTCAATCTACACGTTATAATAAGGAGTTTTTCAAGAACAATGCAATTCCTGACGGCATCATTAGTGCAGATATGAACACTGACCAATTAAATCAATTCAAAGCTGCGTGGGATTTAAATATGCGTGGTCAAGCTCACAAATTAGCTTTCCTTAATTCTGATGCATCATTCACTAACCTTTCACAAACTAACAAAGATATGGAATGGTTAGAAGGACAGAAATGGTATTTCCATGTAGTGTTTGGTGCTTATGGATTATCACCAATGGAAGCTGGATTCTATGAAAATGGTAACAGAGCTACTGGTGAATCTCAAGAACGAGTAACTGTTAAGAATGCAATTAAACCTTATCTTAATCTTATTGAAGCTAAGATTAATAGAGAGATATTACCCGAATATTTAGGTCACGATAAGTTAGAATTCAAATGGTTCCCTGCTGATGATGCAGCTGAGAAGATTATCCATGAACAAATGATGGCTAAATTGAATGCTAATGTATTAACTATTAATGAAGTTAGAGCTGAGGAAGGATTGGAACCTGTTGAATGGGGTGACCAACCAATGCAATTTGCAGCACAAGATCGAATGATGGAAATGGGTGGCGGACCATTTAGTGATGATGATGATGATGACAGAGATAATCCGAAAGATAGGGATAAAAAGAAGGAAGAAGTAGAACAAGAGAAAGATAATCAAAAAAAAAGTTCTAAATCGTTTATAAACAAAGAAGTTGAAATAGTTGAAGAAGCTAAAGATTATGCAGATTTCTTACGTATCAGGTTCCAGAAATGGCAAACTGACGTATTTAAGTTTCTTGATGAAACATTGAAAGACGAGTTTATTGAGAAGGATTATATGGAGAAAACTTTCGGTGAGTTCATTCGAAGTTTATTTAATGCAATTAATACAAGTGGATTCAGAAGAGGAATAGGTGCAATAATTACTGCAACGTATAAAGAAGGAATGCAGGATGCTGAGAAGGAATTAGAGGTAGATATCGGGTTCGATAGCGACTTTAAAGCTAAAGTGAAAGTTGTTGAAGAACAACAAGTTGAAGGATATTTCACAGCTGGTGGCAAATGGGACGGAATTAAAGGTATATCTCAGGAAGCTCAGAAAGATATATTGAACATAGTGCATAAAGGATTAGCTGACAGAGAAGGATTAAAAGTAGTTAAGGAGAACATTAAAGCTAAGATGGATCAGTTAGTTGGTACGGAAACAACTGACGGGAGAGCTATGAGAATAGCAAGAACTGAATCAAATAGAATGATTAATGATAGTAAACTGATGTCATACAAGAAATCAGGATTAATTGGGAAAAAGAGATGGAACGCTTTTCATGATGGACGAACATCTGAAATCTGTATTGCGTTAAACAATAAAACAAAAGAATTGAATGAATTATTTACACATAAAGATGGTGCTTGGCAAACACCACCTTCACACGTAAATTGCAGGAGTGTTGTAGAGTTTGTATTGGATGAATAATGGTAGAAGTAAATTGTAAGTGTTGTAGTAAGGTTATGACTAGAAGACAGAGGACAAAAAGAGGCAATTACTATTGTAATACTTCTTGTCAGATGACTTTTGCCTATGAACACGGTTTAAGAAACAAATTTCAGGTAACCAAGAAAGCAAACCAAACACTAAGAGCTAAGACACAAGAACGTTTTGATAATAACGAATCTAAAACTAAGATAGGAAAGAGAGGATATAGGTTAGTCTACCTACCAAAAAGGCAATGGGTGAAAGAACACCATTGGGTGTGGGAACAAAAAACAGGTAAAACTGTGCCCCGAGGAAAGGTTATACACCATATCAATCACGATAGGTTGGATAATCGTTTCGAGAACTTAATGATGATGTCTTTTAGTGAACACTCAAAAGAACATTATTTACAAAAAGAGATTAATGAACTAGGACAGTTTATGTGATTTCAGAATAGTGTTTATATAATTCAAAAAACATAAAGGAAATAACAATGGAAATTAATAATAAAGCTATTCGCCTCTGGTGTCCAGTGACAAAGGATCATAACGGCGATTTCGTTGGTATTCTTTCTGATAATAGCATGGACAGAGATGAAGAGTTTATGAGTAAAGAGTTATTACAGGATTGGGCAGCAAATAATGTCGTATTACCGGCACTTGCAAATCATACCAATAAAATGGAGAATTTCATTGGTGGATGGACAGATTTACAAGTTGTTGAACATAAAGGGCATTCAGCTCTTATTGCAAAACCCTTTTTCTTTAGTAAGGAAGCTAACCCGAAAGCAGCTCAAATTAAAGCTTTAGTTAATGAAGCTGTTGAGAAAGGATTAAACCCAGGTATTTCTATTGGAGCGATTCCTAAAGAATCAATCAAGAAAGATATTAATGGGAAAGAGCACATAGTTTTTACGAAGGCGGAACTTGTTGAAGCAACATGGGTTCCTATTCAATCAAACAGAAATGCAAGTTTTGGACACATTGCTAGGAGTTTTAATCTAGATGTGGAAGGTAAAACTTGTGACAAGTTGGAGGAAACAATAATGACAGAAGAAATTAAAAAGGATGAATCTCAAGCTCCTGAAGCAGCACCTGAAGGTAAACCTGTTGAGGAAGTTTTAGCTGCAGCAGAAGAAGGCGCAGTAGAAGCTCCTGCAGAAGAAGAAGCGAAAGCTGAAGAAGCAGAAGAAGAAGCTAAACCTGAAGAAGAATCAGAGGCTGAGAAAGCATTAAAGCTTAAACTAAAAGAAGTTGAAGCAGAGTTAGAGAAATTAAAAAAGCAGGCTGTACTTAAAGGTAAAGTGGAACAACCAGAAGTTCAAAAACAAATTGAATTAAGTTGGAAAGGTTTAATGCAAGCACAGTATGGAGGACAATAAGAATGGCACAAATAGAAAGCGGTTTGGGAACAAACGACATGAGCAATTTCGGTGCTGGCTATAAGTTTGATTCTGGATTCGGTAAAATGGGTCTATATGAAGGACAAACTTATTATGCACCATTAAACGGAATCGATAAAAGAAAAGATATGATGAAAGCATACGCTGCTAACATGACTAAAGCACCAAGTATCGGACACAGTACAGGTGGAACTGTTACAGCACACGGTTTAATGCCTTCATTTTTCGACCCTGCTATCGTAGACCGAACAATGATCGACACACCATTAGTAAGATTATTACCTAGAAAAGCAGTTAGAGGAAGAGCATACGTATTCAATGCAGTAACTGCAAAAGCAGTACCTACAAACGGAACAGCAGGAAGTGGATTTAAAGGAGACGACGCAGCATTAGCTGAAGACGTACCTACAAGAACTGCAACCAGCACCGTAATGAAGTTTGCATACGTGATCGGTAGAGTAACTGGACCAGCTTTGGCTTCCGGTGAAGGATTCCTAAACTTAATGGCTGAAGATATTAGAGTATCCACAGCTAGTATGAACGAGATTTTAGAGAACGAAATCTTGAACGGAAATACAACCACAAACGCACTAGGATTTCAAGGATTACGAGCAAGTATCTCAACTAACACAACTGCTAACGCAGGTGCAGCATTAACATTGGATCAAGTACGATCTGACTATAATGATGTATTCGAAGCTAACGGTCACGTGGACTTAGTAGTTACCGACGGAAATACACATAATGTTATGAAAGGATTGCTTATGGACTTCCAGAGAAATGTTGAACAACCTAACGACGAACTTAAATTCGGTCTACCTGGAAGTTTCATGTTCGATGGAGCTCTATGGGTGAAGGATAGATTTATGCCAACTGCTGCAGCAAGCAGAGAAGCATTATATCTAGACCTAAGATATTGTTTCCTAGCTGTTTTACAGGATACGACTTTTGAAGAGCTGGCTAAAACCAACGATTCACAGAAGTATATGTTAAAATGGTACGGAGCTTTAATCGTAACAGCAGAAGGCTTAATGGCTGAAAGGACAGGTATCGCATAATGGCAGCAGTAACCGCATTAAAAACTTGGGAAGTAGCACCAAACAGTGGTGTAAAGAGAGTATACATTACTTTAGCTAATACTACTGATGCTGGTGATACTGTCGCAATTACTCTAAGTGATTACGGAATCAGTGCAACTGGTCTTTTATCAGTTGAAAGTTGGGTACACACCACAGATGGTAGTGTTATCACAACTGAACTAAATACTTGTGCAGTAAGTGCAGGTGTTTTAACTGTAACAATCGTAGCAGGTACAAACAATGATTACAGAGTAATTGAAGTGACAGGACGTGCAGACACAGGAGTATTCGCATAAGCGTTTATTTCATTTTTTATTTTTTTTATTTAATAAACAACAACGGAGGAAAATCATAAAATGGCAGCAGTAACAATACTAAACACATTTGAACTAGAACCTAACTCAGCGCTTAAGAATGTTTTAATTACAGTTCCAAATACTACTGATGAGAATGATACCGTAGCAGTAACTTTATCCGATCACGGGATTTCAGAAACAGGATTACTTGCAATCAGAAGTTGGGTACATACTACCTCTGGGAGTGTTATCGTAACAGATATCGCTACAACTTCAGTAACAAGTGGAGTAGCTACAATCACATTACAAAGTGCAAATCCAAATACATACAGAGTAGTAGAACTAATCGGAACGTCAACAATAGGCGTTTTCGTATAAGTAAAATAAAACTTTAAGTTACCACGGTTTACTTTAACGTGATGGAGCTAATCATAAATTGGTTAGACAAGGAGAAAAACAAAAATGGCACATGGAATAAGTCAATTAGAAAATAGGGTTTTTACCCATAAGAAAGGTTATACTTCCACTGCTCAGGAAGTTACACCAGATGATTCACAGAGCGCAACTAACACAATTTCTGCAGGAACAAACTGCGTGGATGTACAAGCAGTAACAAATGATGCAAACGATTTTATCGTACTACCATCACTAGCTGATGTACCAGTTGGACATCAAATCATGATTCTTTGCAACGCAGGTGGAAACTTTGAATTGAGAACACCATCAGCAAGTGCTGAAGAAATCAATTCAGAAGATTGTGATGGGACAAAAGAATATCTTTGTACCAACACAGAAGTTATAAGAATTATTAAGATAAGTGACACAATTGGTTGGATGGGTAATGCGTGGTCTGCAATCGGGGCAGCTGTTGCAGCGGTAGTACCAGATTAGATAAACAAAATATTTTTTATTTTTTTATTTATTCACAATTATGGAGGGAATCACAATGGCAAAAATATTGAAAGGAAAATCACTTACACTTACATTTGGTCCAGGACAAGCTAAGAAATATCCATCACATGGAATTCATTATGCTGTAGGTCAAGAAGTACCAGAAGAACACTGGCACTATGTTGAGAAATCTGGTGAAGGTCGATCATTGGAAGAGAAAGCAGAACCAAAACCTGCTCCGAAACCAAAGAAGAAAGCAGCACCAAAGAAAGAAGCACCTAAAGCTGAAGAACCGAAAGAGGAACCAGCTGAAGAAAAAGAAGAATAATCACATTAGCGGCGAGTGGCTACAACCTTGGGGTCACGGTCGGTGTAACACACTTAGGAGGAAATTAAAAAATGGTAATACCAACATCTTGGGGAGACCGAGATAGTAAAAGAACAGCAGATATGGGTGATGATCATCCGGTTTTAAAAGTTAATGATATGAGTACTGCTTCTAATCAGTTAGCGATTTCAGCAGAATCAGTTAGTTTTAGTGCAGGTGCAGCGGGAACAACCGGTGTAGTTGCTTTAGATAAAGCACCAGTAATGGATGCTACAGGAGCATTAGTTGGAAGTTCAGCCGATACTTCTTTAGCATGGGTAACAGGAACAATTCTTACTACGGAAGTAGCTTACTTGAAACAAACAAGCGATACAGTTCAATTAGCAGCATTATCAAATGGTGAGTATGCAATTGATTACCCAACTGGTAAAATTAGATATTGTAAAGCTACAGCTGGAACAACCGATACAACAAATTATACCACAAGACAAACTAACATTGAAGTTACAGCAACTGGTTCAACATCTGTTACTGAAGCAACTCATGATAGTGCAGTTGTTGCTGATGGTCCTCAAATTCAAGCAGAAGCCAAAGCTTTTGATGACAATCCATTACCTAACACTGTTTCAGAAGGAGATGCCATCAGAGTAGCTGCAACCTTATCAGGTGTACAATATTTCTTCCCAGTTACTGAAGATGGTGCAGAAACACCAATGACTAACGAAGATGAGGCAATGAAGAATAATCAAGCAGGTTATACTGTTCATGGCCAAGTGGCAGTTTTTGATGGAAGTGCACTACCTACAACAGGAGGTACTGAAGGGGATGCATCAAGTTTTGCAGTAACTAGTCAAGGTGTTCAATTTGTAACTTTAGTGAATGATGATGGAAGTGATTATGGGCAAATTAAAGGTTATGATTCAGGTACAGATTCAATGAAAGGATTTGAAGTAAGTCCATTAAGTTCTCATCATGTGGAAGAAACTTTAGCTGATGTAACTAATGAAACTAATGCTACAACTAGTTATTATATGGATATGGATGGGTATAAAACTTTTGCAGTTCAAATTGAAATTAATAGTGGTGCTACTGATACAACTACAGTAACTGTTGAAGCAAGTATTCAAGATGATGGAACTGCAGCGGCAAGTGCAACATATCAAGATGTAACAAATGAGTGGTTTGAAGCAGCTAATTTTACTGAAGATACAATACTTGAAAGGAATGTTCCAGTTGATGTTAAATTTGTAAAAATAAAAACTGTAACTGCTGGTGGGAACAATGATGCTGACTATGCACTGTATAGTAAGAAAAGTTATTAGGAGGACGAATTAAAATGGGATATTTAGACGGAAAAACATTAAACGATTTAACTCCAGTTAGTCAAGAAGGTGGTAAGAGTAATCTTATTGAACCTACTGATGCTGAGAAATGGTCAATGGTAGAACTTTTACTTTTAGGTAAAGGTCCAAAAGAAATTAAGAAGAGTGTGAGAAGAGTTGTTGGTGAAGCTAAACGTGGTTTTTCTTATGCACAAATAAAAGTCGTTGAAGCTGAATGGAAAGCTAAACTTGCTGAATTAACACCAAAACCTGAAGAGAAGGAGGGGATATAAAATGCCATTAACAAGTGCAGTAAGAAGGGATGATTTCCCAATTAAAATTTTAGAACAAACAGGTCCAGCAAATTTACCACAATCAACCGCAGGAGCTATATTTACCGTTGATGGTATTGTTGAAGTAATTGCAATATTTGGGGAAGTAGATACAGTAATTCAAGCTCAAGCTAATGCAACTAAACTCCAATTTAATAATGGTAGTACTGCAGATTTATGTGCAACTCTTGACATTAATGCTCATGCTTCAGGTTCGGCTTATTATGTAACTGGAACAGCAGCTGATGCAATGGTTAATGTAACAACAGGAATATTGCTTAAACAAGATGTTCCTTGGATATTAATTGATGGAGATATTGAATTAAATTGTGCAGCAAGTAGTACTGGATCAACACTATGGGTGATAATTTACAGACCATTATTCAGTGATTCAAGTGTAACATTAGCATAAACATGGTATATCCTAGAATAAATGACGATTGGATTTTCAGGGAAAGTTTTGATAGTGTTAGCTCTGTGATTGAGAATGGTGGAAGTTTAGTTTTAGGAGCAAGTCTTTCTAATGGAATTTTAGAAACAACTAATTCAGGAAATGGTGCTACTTTCAGTTTTTTAAAATATGATGCTTGGTTAAATGGTTTTTCAGTAAGGTTTAGAATAAATTTTACTGATACTGATAGTAGTTATAGAAGGTTTTTCTTTTTTGGTTTAGATGACAATTTTAAAATGCAATTTGCTTTTCATGGTGGGAATAATACTCTTGAATTTGAAAATAGAAATGGATCAGGAAATAATTATTATCGGTCAACGCAATCTTCAATTAGTAGTAGTACATGGTATGAAATTGTTGTTACTTGGGATGGGACAGATTTAGTAAGTTATGTTGATGGTGGTAATGCAGTAACTGATTCTGCTGCTGGTTCTGCTTTCTTTGGAACACATTCAAATAATTATTTAAATTTAGAAATGGGATATGCAACTGGAGAAACTGGCTGTGAATGTGATATTGATTTTTTTGATTTTTATGATAGAGCACTAACTGCAGGTGAAGTAACTGATATTTATAATGGTGTAACTTTCCAAGAAATTGATGATAGTAAAGCTTTATTATCATTACCTCTCTGTTCTAATTATGAAGATGAAGGTGGGGATCAAGTTACTGAAGACATTGGTAACACAAATTCAACAATTAAATTAGGTGATGGAACTACTGTTTCAACATTTCCAACACAATTAGCATTTAGTCATGGTATGAGTTTTGATGGTGGAGATTATTTAGAAGGAGCAAACATTACAATAACAGATGGAAAAGTAACTTGTATGGCTTGGATAAAATTATCTTCCCCAACTGGTGCAATAATTGGTAATTTTGAATCTGCAAGTCCTTACACTGGGTTTGGTTTTGAGTTAGATCCAGGTGGAACGGGAGTGTTAAGTTTTTACGCTGCTGATGGTACAGCTAGTTCTTTCACTGATTGTAATTCTGGTTGTACAGTGAATGATAATCAATGGCATCATTGTGCAGTAACATATACAGGTGTTACAGTAAGATTTTATGTTGACGGGACATTAACTTCACAAGTTGCAAGGAGTCATACATTAGGTAATTCTTCTAATGTAACTCATGTTGGAGCGACAACTAATTCACCCATTAACAGATATATGACAGGTAATATTACTAAACCGAAAGTGTATAATTTAACATTAACCGATACACAAATTAAATGGATTTATGAAAAAGAAAAGAGGTTGATCAACAAATGACAATCAAAGAATCACTCTCAGCGAATATTGTACTTCACCAAGATTATCGTAAAGGCACCATTGAAGACCAAAGCAGTAGTGACCAAACAGTTGCTTTCAATAGTGCTCCTTATTGGGGAAATTCAGATAGGGGAAAAGTTCTTAATTTTGATAGTGTAGATGATTCTGTTGAAGTAACTGATAGTGCGAGTTTAGATGTAACAACTCAATTAACAATTAGTATGTGGATTAACCCAACTGATGATAATAGGTCAGGAATAGGGTTAGTTGAAAAATATGCTACTGTAGATGACCAAAGAGCTTTTTATTTTGATTTTCCCTCAGCAACTAACATTCGTTTCCAAGTAAGTGGTGACGGAACAGGTGGTGATACTGATTCTTTCTCAAACGCTTCAAGTATTGTATTAAGGGAATGGAATCATATCGTAATTACATATAATGCTGGGGCGGTAAACTATTATAGGAATGGGGTCCATATTGTTACAGATACCCTTACTGTAACTTCAATAAATCAAAGTACTGCTAATTTAGTCATAGGGGATAGGAAAAACAGTGCTGGTCTTTTGTATGAAGGGGCAATAAGGGAGGTTCTTTTATTTAATACTGAATTAAGTGAGCAACAAGTAAGTGAGTTATATACTGAAAGTTTACAGGAAGCTCATTTAGATACTATCCCTAGAGCAACAGTTCTCCCTGAATCTCCTGAACTTATTGCAAGTCCAGTAGGTAGTTGGAACATGAATGTTAAAGGAGATACAGTATTTGATGTAAGTGGTAATGGTAATGATGGAACAATCCCCAAACCTCTTCCATCTACAGCAGGAATATTTGGACAAGCATTAGATTTTCAAGGAACTACTGGGGAAATAGAAATCACTGATGCATCCGCAATTCAGAACATATTTGATGGTGGTGGTTCTGCAAGTTTTTGGTGTAAACCAAGGAGTGACGGGGCAGTAAATAGAGGTCATCTTTTTATTAAAGGTTCTCATAACCTTTCGGTTAGAAATGAGGTGTCTGGTTTTGTTAAAGTTTTATACGAGCAAGTGATGAGTGGCACGAATGGTCAATGGAAAACAACAGGGGCTGAGGTAGCATTAAACACATGGAACCATATTGTTTTTACATACGACGCAGATTCAGCAAGTAATGACCCTATTATTTACATAAATGGACAATCTGTTCCCATTACTGAAGATTCAACTCCAACAGGAACAAGAAACACTGATGTTGGGGATGACCTTTTTATTGGGAACAACACTGCAGAAACAGCGACTTTTGATGGTGCGATTGACCAACCACAATTATGGGACACTATTCTTACCGCTGCACAAGCGACACAATTATATGCACAGGGACAAAAGAAATTAGATTTAAACTTTACTGGTGAAGATTGGAACGTTTCTGTTAGCAATGTTACCGCTAACTTCCTAGAGAATACAGGGTTTGAAATAACTAGTGGAACTTGGCAGGTAGACGACTCAAGTGCTGGTAAGCAGATTACATGTGTAGGGGCGGGGATTATATCCATTCCAAGCCAGCAAGCATTTGGAACGTGGGAATTTGAGTTAAGCAAGGATGCTGCATCAAATCCTTTAATAGGATTCATAATGGATTCAGTTCAGGCAGGGAACGCTGCGCTTGGTTATCAGATGACCGTAACGGTAGATGAAGCCATTTTCTTGAGAAGAATTACAGGCGGAGGGTCCACGACCATATTCTCTACGGCAACGGGTGTCCTTGCTACAGACGAATTTGTAAGGGTGGTTATAACCAGAGATGCGTCGGGAACTTTTGAGATTTTCGTGAATGAGACTTCTATTGATACAGGAGGAGACACTGCTTATGTCGATTCTTCATTCTTGGTTCTGCAATTAGATAGTGGAGATGCAATAAGAAATATAAAGTTTTGGCCAACTGTGAGGGATCCGACAGCATAATGGCAGAAGAAAAAACTTTCCTTAAAATAACGAACAAGGACATTTATGAGAAATTATTACATATTGAGGAACAAACAATGAAGATCAATGGAAGTGTTAAATTACATAGAAAATGGTTATCGATAGGAACAGGAACTATTAGCACCATCTTTTTGTTTGTATTAACATTAATATTTAGGGGGGTAAAATAATATGGCCTATGCGACAACTTTACAGGTAGCTGAACGTAGCGGTATTGGAATAAGGATAGTGGATGAAAATGTTGGAACTGGAGATAACAGTGAAACGGATTTCGATCTAGATCACACTAACGTATTTTCAACAGGGACAGTATTATCACACGCAGCTAGTGCAAGCAATACATTTACAACATTAACAGAAACAACACATTATACTTTGGACGATGAAAGTGGTCGAGTAATATTAACAGGGTCAGGAGTTAGTGAAGTAGGTACAGATATTATATTTGCAACTTATTGGTATAACGATACATTCCCGAACTCAGTAATTAGTGACATGATTGATGCAGCTGATGATGAAATTGATGTATGGAGTGGACGTAAATGGGATACAGCAACTTCAGTAACTGAAAGATTTAATGGAAGACCTTCATTAGGATACCCTTCAACAGATAGACCTTACACTCACGATTTTGATGCACCAAGTTTTTTATTGTTACAGAATCAACCGGTGACAACTGTAGATTTCATTTACTTCCTATCTAAACCTTTAGCAATAAGTCAGTTCTTTAATTTTGATACTGGTGGAAGTGCATACACTGATAATACAACTGCAGTAACTTTATCCACTGAAGCGCCATTTACTTTGTTTGATGATGCACCTGCAACAGGGGATATAATTTATATTGGTTCATCAAGTCGTTTCTTAGGATTAGATGTAGTTCTTTCAACTGCAGGAACAGATAATGGTTCAACAGCGATTGATTGGGAATATTGGAACGGTACAGCTTGGACAGATTTATCTGAAACTGCGCAAACTACAGGAGTAGATATATTTACTTCATCAGGAACTATGACTTGGACATTCCCTTACGGATGGGCAACAACTACAGTAAACAGTTCAGATTCATTATATTTCGTTCGAGGTACATTAACAGATGATTACAGTGTTGACCCTATTGTTAGTACCATTACATTACTTGATCCAATTACTCAAGTTGTTGAAAAAAGTAGTACGTCGTTAAGAAATAGTCAATTATCTTTCCAGAATGTTATTGTCCCACACGGAACTGATAACATAAGAGTTGATTATAATTATGGTCTTTCAACAACACCAAGTTATATTACTGAATTAAGTGTTCTTATCGCTTCCATACAGGCGTTTATTACGTTGTCTGGTGGATCTTTTGATGATGCAACTTCATATAGTCTAGGCAGTAAATCTGTCACCATAGGCGAAGTATATGTGAATATACGTGAAGTCTTGGCACAGTTACAGAAGAGAGTAGATAGCCTTTACAAAATGATAGGTAAAAGAGCACAGGTCACAGCAATATAATGGTAAAGACGGCAGTATCAAATCATGCAAAGATTAATAGAAGTTTACTTACAACAGCTCTCGCTATCTTTGGAAGGAAAGATTTGATTCATAGAGTTGTTGCAAAGACTGTTGATGCTTTTGGACAATTATCAGCTACAAGTAATACTAATACAACGTTTACAGGAGACCTTCAATTTGGATTAGACTTAGACCAAAGATTTATATCCGCAGGGATAGTGGAAGTAGGGGAAGGTGTGTTATATCTTCACCCCACGGAGTTATCCACACTTCCCGTACCACAGGATCAAATTGTGGATGGTAATGCGATATGGGAAATTGTAAGTCAAATTGAATCACCTGAACTTAGTGGGGACGTTACTCATTATTCTTATAGATGTAGAAGGACAATAAATACGAGTGATGTCTGATGGGTAAGAAGATTACTGTCAATGGACAGAATTATGACATCACTAACTGGGACAAATTTTCTGGTGAGTTGTTAAATGCGATCGGTTTTCAGGTTGAAAATGAAATGAGATTACTTACTAATAATATGAGATTGGTTGATACTGGTGAATATAAAAGAGGGTTTTCTTCTAAAGTTGGTAAAAACGAAGTAACAATTACAAATATATCTCCCCATGCTATATATTTAGAATATGGAACTTATGATTATTTTAGAAGATTTGGTTTTAATAATGTACCAAGTAATATTGACCCTAAAAAGAAAAATATAACCAGAAAACAAGCCAAATCACTACCTAAAGGAATGCAACCTTTCGCGGTGATGAGAAGAGTTGTCTGGAATAAAAAGAAAATGAGTAAAATAATTACTAATGCAGTTAAGACCGCATTAAGATAGAATAGTGTTTATATATTACAAAATTATTATAATCATGTTCAAGTGGAACATTAGTAAGACCAAGAGGCACAGTAATGACTAAAGCTAAGATAGAATGTGATAGAATATTAACTAATTTTCTTAGAACTAATCTTACTGATCCGAATGCGTCAAGAAGTGGTAATTGGATATATCCTGATTTTCCACGTGTAGCTTCTCTTGGTGATAATCAATTTCCACGTGTAGGAATAACCATCCTAACTGACACTGCTGATTCTATGGGAATTTATGATGATAATCAATATCACACTGTTACATTTCAAATTGATGTGGTAAGTAAGAAAGATTTAATTGTTACAAGAACAGTGACTAATGAAGCTATGGGTACAGTTGGTAGTGCTATGAATAATAATAGAATGACTTTTGATTTTGTTCCTTCAAGTGTAACTAACATTAAACATGATGCAGTAGCTTATGGAACTGTAACTGAGAAAGCAACAAATAGTGCTTTTACAAGTCCAGCGGGTATGGGTGGTGATGTAATTGAATGGAGTTTCTCAACTGGAGATTTAAACTTAAATGCTACTGATGTAACTGCAGATAATGGAGAAGCAATTACTTCAACATACACTATTGCTATGGAAGGAAAGAAAGTTGTTCAACATGTAGCAAGAGAGATAATTAAAGAAATTCGTAACAATTGGAGGACTGACACAACCTTAAATGGTTTACAGTACCCAGTGTTTATTGCTAATAATCCTATACCTCTCGATGAGGAATTGGGTATCTATAGACAGATGTTAGAAATACAATTTAACATTTACAACATTGGGGAGGGATTATGATGAAGAAATATAAATATGTAAAAGGGAAAGGCTATTCAGCCGACGATGATGTTAATGAAATTCTAATAAAATACTTAACAGGTGAGGAATAATGGCAAGGGAATATTATGATGGAAAAGATACGTATTTAATTTATGCGCCAGAAACAGCATACGGAACTAATGGGGGTTCAGCACCAGCAGTAGGAAGTAACTTTGGGAGAGTTCAATCAGTTACGTTAAATATGAATCAACAATTAATTAGAAGTAAAGGAATAGCTGATGGGATAAATCAGAGTTCAGTGGTATTGGGAAATTTTGAAGTTACAGGGAGTGTATCAACTAAACCAGATGACTTTACATTTTTAAGGTTTGCTGGTGGAAGAGTAACAGGAGCTGTAGGTGATACAGGGGACCCATTTTATTTAGAGGAAGTTGCAAATATTGGTTATCCAGCAGGAGATGATTTAAGTGTAACTGGTGAATTTGAATTAGGGAACAAAGGTGCATCGGTTGACCAAACTAAACTTGTTCAAGGGGTAGTTATTAGTAGATGGACATTAAGTGGCCAACAAGGTGATGAACTTCTTTGTGATTTTGATTTCCAAGGTAACACTGTTACTAGGGGCACTTCACTAGAAACATGGGCTCCATTAACAACTCAAACATTTACATTTAACAGTGGTTCTGTAGTGTGGGGTGCTTCTGATACATTAGATATAGTTAATTTTAGTGTTACGTGTGAATGTAATCCAGTCTTCCCAAGAGAAGCATTTAGCAGGTTTGTGAAACAACCAACATTAGGAACAAGAGTGTATAACTGGACAATGACTCTTAATATGCATTATGATAATACTGCTGGAGTAAGGTCAGTTACAGAATTACTAGATGATTTCTTTGATGGTACAAATAGTCCTCAATCTTCAGGGATAGTAACTTCAAATGCATTAACCATTACAATTAATCAAGGTGCTGCAAATGGAGACAAAGTTTTAGTTATACAACTTGAAAATAGCCACATTAATGATTGGAGCGAAAGTCCAGCAAATGAAGGTGGACAAGTTCAAGTAACAATTAATGGATTCTCATTAGCTGGATTAACAAGGTCTAGTGAGAAAGAACCTTTGAAATGGTGGACAATAGGATAAATAAAAACATAGTGGGGTGCATTTAAATGCAAAAACAAGTAGAAATTGAGCATAAGGATAGGAAACTTTTGTTTAATCTTAAACCATTAACTTGGGGAGATTTGAAAAGAATCAGGAACAAAAGTGTTGTAATTCAAGACCATCGTGGTCAACCAATGCAGTTTAGAGATATTGATAAGTTAGAAGATTTGAAGATTGTACGTAGTATAGAATCAGTCACTTGTCAGGGTCAGGCAGTGGAATGGAACAAGACCATTGAACAACTTGATGAACTTACACCTAAAAACAGAGTTGCGTTGTTAAAAGCAGTTAAGGAAATGGATGATGTTAGTCTTGATGAAGGCGAAGCATGAAGCTATTGAGAGTGCTATAACTGAAAGAAACCTAATGAAAGCTTTTGGGTTAAGTTATACTGAACTTCAAGAGATGCCGATGTGGGTATTGAACTGTTGGGTAAGACAATTACACAAAGAAAGACAACAAGCAAAATTTGAACAGGATAAAAGAAGATGCCAGAACCAACAATTAAAGCGAGGTTAGTTTTACTAGAACCTGCTATGGGTGGCGGTGAAGATGATGGGTTGAGTAGACAGGAAAGGAAAGCTTTGGATATAGAGGAGTTTAAAGCTGCTAAAACTATGAACTCTAAAAGATTCATGCAAACCGCTATAGGTAAAGTTACTAAATTAGTAGCAAAGATTGTTGGTTGGTACATCGCTGTGAAGAAATTCTTATCAAAAATACCGGGTAAAGTGTTGAAATGGTTACCTAAATTGGGGGCATGGGTACAGCGGGGGTTGAGTCAAATAAAGATAGGTTTGGGAACAGCATTCCAATTCATTGGTACAATTAATCCAGTTTTAATATTGGAATGGATGGAAGATTTAGGTATTTCAACTGAATCCATAACTGGGTTGAAAGATGAATCAAAAACACAAACTGGTCTTATTGCAACATTAAAAGAGGGTTTTTTAGATTTTATGAATATTTTCTCACTGAACGCTGCACAAGACTCAAACACATTAGATGCATTTGGGCAAGGGACAACTTCTTTTGCAAGTGTTTTAGATGCAAGGCCAGCAGTTGAAGCGATGGGTAATTTAGAAGGAGCGGTAGGAGATATTGATAATAAAATTTCAGAATTAAAACAGATACAGGCCGATATAAAAGATAGGGAGTCGGCACTAGCTGAGAGGGAAAAGATGACTCCATCATTCCCATCAAGTAAAGTAACTAAAGTGACAAAGAAAGTTGCAAAAGTAATTACAAAAATTAATAATCCACTTTCAAAAAGTCCAGTATATAATTTTTAAAATGGCAGAAAACATAAAAGCAAAAATTGAACTTATTACTAGCAGTGCAGGTATTGGTGGGGGACAAGCTCCAATTGGTGGGAGCAGTGGTTTCAAGAAAGCATTGGGTGTAGAGAAATTCAAGGCAGCAAAAGCAATTACTGCAGGAACCTTAGGGCAAATATTAGTGGGTGGAATAGTTGCTGCTGTAGGCTCATTATTAGGTGGAGAAGACGTAGGCATTGGAGATGGTGGAGGAGAAGGTGCAGGAGTGGGGGGTCCTGGAGAGAACACTGATGAAGCAATAGAAAAAGCAAAAGAAGAAACTAACGCATTAATTGAGGCTGCTAATAAATATGGTTTAGGGTTAATTACTTTAGAAGATGGGACTCAATCTTTAATTGATTCTGCAGGCAATCTAATCAAACTAACTGATATTCAAACAATGGAGAAACAAAAGAAAACTGCTGAATTTGTATTAAAAGTTAATGAGATGTTACCTAAACCCCCAAAATTCATTAATGATTTTGTAAGTGGGATAAACTCACTAATATCTAAGATTAAAGGTGCGTTAGGGTTTGATGGTGGTTCTGTTTCAACACCTGCACCTATTACTTCAGGGGGAGGGAGTAATTCACCAATTCCAAATTCAACACCAGCTAATGCTAATTTCAATCACATGAAATATGGGGCAATATACAAATCACCTTTTGTTTCTGGTGGGAACTATCCAATAATTGATTTAGATAGAACTAACGATTTATTGAATCAAGATTTAATTAACTCATGGGGGCAAGACTAAATGACACAACCGACAATTACAAACAATTCAAGTACAGACACATTACCTATATTTGGGAATGAAGGGGCAACAGGGACTAATATAGTAGAGGGAGAATCATTCAACCTTGATGCTAATTTATTTAATATTAACATCCCAGGTACTGACATTGACAGTGGGATAAATATTAATTTAGGGCTATTACCTAAACGAAGAACTTTTCTTATTAGTGGTCAGTTTCAAGGTACTGAGACACAGCTTACTAATTTCATTAATGAGATTGAAACAATAGCTAAAGATTCTACACCACCAGAATTAGCTTACTTATCTACATTTAACAAAAGTTACACTTGCAGGATTAATGGTTTCACTTATTCACGAGATCAAGCAACATTTAACATTTTAACATACACAATAGAGTTTTATACAGATTCAGCATAATGTCACAAGTATTAACAAAAGTAACAATTGAAGGGGTTGACGTAACTAGTAGTTTGATGAACTACACTGTTTCTGATAGTTTTGAAGATATTACCCCTGCAAAATTGGTATTTTCTACAGCAGTACTTGATGATTTAGACTTAGCTGCTGAACAGACCGTAGTTATCACAAGGGGGTTAACAACCGCTACAGATTCAACTATTTTTAAAGGTGTAATTGCAAGTGTAAGTAAATCCAGTGCAGTTAACATTGTAATAAAATGTTTTGATGAATTGTGGAAGTTACAGAGAATTGTATTGAATAAAACTTACGATATTAATATTGACCCTGAAGCTGGAGTTGTTTCAGCAATTGCAGAAGATTTAATTCAAACTTATGGGGGACTAACTGCAGATGTTGAAGCTAGTGGGGCAGTAGTCACGATTGACCAGTTTGTATTAAGAAACAACAATTTATTGGAGAAGTTGAAACAATTAGCTGATTTAATTGATTATATGGTTTATTATGATCCAAGTACAGACAAGGTTGTATTCAAAACTAAAGGGTTCACCACTTTTGGAACTATCCTCCAAACTGGAGTTAATTTGGTTGAAGTACCTGAATGGAAATATGATTACACTAAAATCATCAATGATGTTACAATTGTTGGTGGATTACAGGAAGTTGAAACTACTGAGACAGATACAGGGGATGGACTTGAGACTCAGTACACTTTGAATTTCAGACCAGAATCAGTTAAGGTTTTTGTTAATAGTGTATTGAAAGAGGGTGGTATTGAGGGACAAAGTGCAAGTTTTAATTACAGTGTTGATAAAGAAAATAAACAGATTAATTTTGAAGTAGCTCCACCAAATACTCACTCAATTGAGTTTAGATATTCATATTTAGTTCCAATAAAGTTGAGACAGAAAGACCCAACAAGTATTGGTGCTTATGGTCAATATCAAAACGAAAAAAAGATTGATACTATTTTAACAACAGATGATGCTTTAGTTAAATCTACTGAGGTTCTTACTAAATTTAAAGACCCACAAATTAAAAGTAGATTGAGAACATATAATGTAATGGACATTAAGGCGGGGGATAAGGTTCAAGTAGTGGATAATAACAATAATGAATCCAGGACTGTTGTTGTGAGAAGAATAAATTATAATTATCCTGTCCACATTGATGAAATTACTGTTGATAATATCCCTTTATATGAAGATTATTATTTGAAGAATGAAATTATTAGAAGGTTAAGGCAACTTGAAAAGAAGAATCAAACAGATAACGATTTCACAACAAGCATATTCTCAGTTACTAGAGACATCAAGCCAAGAAGAAGATATTTAAAACTTCAAAAACAATCAATTGCTGGTAACACACTTATTTGGAATCACGTAACTTATGGTATTTGGAACAGTTACAAATGGGGAGATGCAGCACAATCATCAAGAGTTTATGGACATATTTCTTATGGGGTTTACGGTACCAACCAATATGGTATCCAAGCAGGAACATTTATTTTAGGTCACGCTGCCTATGGTTTATTAGGTTCTTCTTCATTAGGTGACCAGACAAGTACAATACAAACAGTCAAACTTGTTCAAGGAGATATGACCTATGAAGAATATGCGTATGATACTGATTTTCATGATTCAACAAATTCTACTGCTACTTTCTCAACTGTAACTAATGATATAGCTTTCACTTCAGGTCAAATATGGTTAAGTTCTGCGATTGATATAGGTACAACTTTAACTTTTGTGACTGTTAATTTAGGGACTGTCGTGGGTACTTTACTTATTGAAATTAGTTCTGATAATAAATCAACTTGGCAAACAATAACTGAAGGGGTAAGAACCGCAGTTACAAGTTCAGATGGGTTAGGAACGTACATAAGAATTACAGAGAATGCTGCAGGAGTAGCATCAATTGATTTAACAAAAGATAGCTTTAATCAAGTTACAGAACCCGCGGTTAAAGTATTAATGGAGGATATATAAAATGGCTAATGGTTCAATCATAGTTAACAATGGAAAGAAAATAATAATTAACAGGGCATACAAATCAAGTCCTGATTACACTGTTCCTTCTCGTTTCAGAGTTGGAATAAGTAACGGAACACCTGCAGTAGCCGACACTGATTTAGATGTGAGTGTTCCAATTGAAGATGGCACTGTGTGTGATGATGGGAGTAACACACTGACTGGAAGTAGTGGGGCTGATAACAGTACCAACAACACAACCACATTTAAACAAGGTGCAGGTCAATCGGACGTAACCGCCCAGAACCTTATTGCTGACGGTGCGGGGACTAACGTATTGAAGATATGGACAATTGCAGCGTTAACTGCCAACAAGACAGCAGCTGAACCTTTTGGATTTTGGTTATATATTAGAGATGCTGCAGCTTATGTTAAAGTGAAAGCAAGTGGCGCAGCATTAACCATTAAATTTAGAACTAATGGAAATGGTCCTACTCTTTTCTATAAATATGAAAGAACTAAAGCTCAATTAGCAGTAGGATGGAATTGGGTAACTTCGGGAACGACAATAACAAGTGATTTAACTGCTGGTGGTGGTGGAGCGCCTTCAGGGGTATTGGATGAATTTGTTATTGAATTAGAAACTGTTAATGCAGCTGATGAATTTACAGCAGGAGAATTAGTTTATGATTTACTTAGAGAATGGACTGTAGCAGAAAGAAGTAAAATATATTTAGCTAGTTATCCAACAATTGATGAAACTAATTACGAGCAGGAAACTAGGTGCCAATTACTTAGTACTGAAGCTAATGGTTTTGATTTGAATGGGATAGCTTTGATTAACACTGATGGAACTATTTTGATGCACAGTGAAGATACATTCACAGCAGAAAGTAAATCAGATACAGACCAGTTCACATTTATTGTGAAAGATAGGTTAATTTAGGAGGATTAAAATAAAATGGCAGGAGAAAATGAATTTCCAAAAACTGATGGGGATGTAGATTACGCTTCAGAAGGAAACCATCAAGTTGGTAATTTTATCACAGTAGAGGCAGGAGAAACAATAGCAGTAGGTGATGTTGTATTCATTTATGGAAGTGGACACGCTAATGAAGGTGAAGCTTGGCTATCTGATGCAAATGTTCAAGATAAATGTAGAGCAAATGGTATAGCAGTAAGTGCGGGTGCAGATGGAGTAGATGTTACAATTCAAACAGGTGGGGTTTATTATGAATCAGCAGCATTTACAGATAAAGAAACTTATTATTTAAGTGCAACAGCAGGAGAATATACTACAACAGCAAGTGGTGTTAAGTTAGGAATAGCTAACGGAACTGGACAATTAATGTTAAACATTATTCAAGATGATAGAGATGCTCTTGGAACAATTAAAGCTTGGCTTAAAAACCACGCAAATCAAGTAGCTAATCCTTTAACTGCTTTTTGGAAAGAATGTGATGGAACAGCAATTTCTGATGCAGAATCACCATTAAATGGTGGACAAGCACCTTTGTTAAATGCAGCAGGTATATCTGCAGGTAGGTTCTTGAAAGGTGATACTACTTCAGATGATGGTACTGATTCAGCGTTCTTAGGTTCTTCATCACACACGCACAGTAATACGAAAAGTTATTCTTCAGGAGGATTAACATTAACTGAAGGTTGGCCAGCAGCAACACATACACCAAGTTATTGTCCGGTTGTATTCATAATGAAAATTAAATAGGAGGAATAAGATAAAATGGCAATACCAAACACATTCACAAACGGAACATTGGCAGATGCAGACGAAGTTAATGCTAATTTTGCTTACATTAATCCAGTTTCTGATATAATTGCTTCAGGTGATGCAGGAAATTGGGTAACATTAGTTGCATTTAATTCTACTACTTATAGTGGATTTGCAGGTTCAAATATCCAGACAACAACTGATTCAGGGGCGACTTGGACAAATAAAAACGTTGATTTAGAAAATGCAGGTGTGATGGGAGTGGGCTGTAAGGCGGACTCAACACATGCAGTGGCAGTTGAAACAAGTGCAGCGCCGGAAGTGGCATTCACTGATGATAGTGGGACCACTTGGACAACAAGAACCAGTTTAGCAATGGATGGGGGAGTTAATGATGTTAGTTTTCCAACAGCAACACTTATTGTAGTTGGAGGACAAGATGGGGGTGGAGACACCATTGAATTTAGCACAGATGATGGAGGAACTTGGACTGCAGCAACAACATCTCCTAGTGCAACAGTTTACGCAGTTGATATGTTTGATGGTACCACAGGGTATGCAATAGACGCATCTAACAACATTTGGAAAACAGTTAATAGTGGAGTAGATTGGTCCGACACAGGAGATGATGTAAACTCTGGTGCTAGTGATATGAAAAGTATAATTACACTAACTGCAGATATTTGTTTAGTTTTTGGGGATAACGGATATATTGAACATTATACTAATAGCACTAACACTGTTGTTTTGAAAGCATCACATGGTACGTTGGATTATAATTTTGGGTTTGTAGAGACTGGTGGGAAGATATTCACCATAATGCGAACAGGTGATGGGGTCTCAGGTGGTGTGTTATTTATGTCAGAGGACGCAGGATTGACTTGGACGGCAACTCCTACATCCATAATACAAGACACAACAGACCGGGCTCACAAGCGAATGTTAGTGGCTTATGATACCGGAAAAATAATGTGGTCCAATGGAACTACATTATACAAAAGAGATTATTCAAACTTATAGGAGGATTAAGATAAAATGGCAGAAGGAGTATATCCAAAAGCAGACGGAGACATATTGTTTGCCTCAGAAACAAACGATTTAGCTGGTAACACTGTTGAAATTGAAGCGGGAGAGAATATCACAGCAGGTAATG
>Ga0080013_1001059_pt1 | contig 37361 bp, 30 predicted proteins | sample ETNvirenome_6_85_FD_69236 | JGI IMG/M metagenome (GOLD analysis project Ga0080013, IMG submission 69236) | Marine viral communities from the Pacific Ocean - ETNP_6_85 (SPADES assembly) (version 2) | ecosystem: Environmental > Aquatic > Marine > Oceanic | place: Pacific Ocean | collected 2013-06-19
ATGTTTCTTCTTCGGCAAATGTTTATGGTGCTGCTTTTTATGGTGATGGGGCGAATATAACTGGCGTCACAGCAGAATGGGATGGGTCGCACAACGGAAATGCCGAAGTAACCGGCTCTCTTATATTATCTGCTAGTTCAAATCCTTTAAATCTTGTTGGAGTCCAAGCGGGTACGGCCACTACTTCAAGTTATTTGGCTATAGATTCCAGCAATAATGTTGTTTTAACTTCATCTTCTGGCGGTTCTGGTGTTACTAGTTTCGCTTCTTCAATAACAGATGATTTAAATCTTATAGGAGATATTTCCGCAAGTCTTGGAATTACTGGAAGTTCATTCCACGGATCAGGGGTGGGTTTAACAAATTTACCAGTTCAGACTTATTCAAGTGGTGCTAATAACAGAGTATTAACGTCAGCAGGGACAGATAGCATCAATGGTGAAGCAAATTTAATCTTTGATGGAATAAATTTAGCTGTTACTGGGGCTTTATATGTGAAGTCTGCTGGTTCTTTGCTGATGACTGTCTCTGGATCTGAGGCGTCTTTGGCTGGGAATCTTTCTATAAATGAAAAAATTATTCACAATGGCGACACAACTACTTATTTGTCGTTTCCAAACGACAATAGAGTAAAACTCACAGCAAATGGAACAGATGCTTTAATTGTATATGGCGCTGCGACTCCGCAAAGAATAGAAACAGATAATTATGATTTTAGCATATTGGGAACATCAGATTCTCCCATAGTTTATGCAGATTTTAGTGCAGACAAATTGGGGGTCATGACATCTGCTCCGACACATACATTAGCTGTTTCTGGAACTTTAGCTGTTTCTGGAAGTGCGACATTTTATTCAGACATATCTTCTTCGGCTAATATTTCAGCAAGCTATTTTTATGGTGATGGTTCAAATATGACCGGAGTCACAGCAGAATGGGATGGATCTCATAATGGAAATGGGAATATAACTGGCTCTTTTACTGTTTCAAGCTCTGCGGGCTTGGCGTTTCACTCTGAAGCGTCGACTGGTAGGGTCGGGATGGGAACGGCGACTCCCCATGCTCCACTACACATTGAAAAAAATGGCGGCGGGGCTCTTCCTTCTATTGATAATGACACGATAGCCGTATTCCAAAGAAACTTGCCGGGCAACAGTAGTGCCGCTATTTCTATTATTGGTCATGTTGGCGGAGAGTCAATCTTAAAACTTGGAGATACAGACGACGAAGACATAGGCAGAATTAGATACCAGCACTTAAATAATTCAATGGACTTCTTCACAAACAACTCCGAAGTGATGACTATAGACTCCGCAGGTAAAGTCGGAATCGGAACGCCAACTCCTTCGACTGAATTAGATGTTGTTGGAGACGCCAATATTGCTGGAGACGCCAATATCGCCGGAGACCTATCAATCAATGAAAAAATAATTCATAATGGTGACACCACAACCTTTGTATCCTTTCCGAATAATAATAGAATAAGATTGACCGCAAACAATACTGAGGCTTTGACTGTTTATGGAAATACAACCCCTAAAAGGATAGACACGAAAAACTTCATTCTCAGTGCTAGTGCTGGATTGGCATGCAAACGAGTTCAAATTACATCCAACCATACTGCTAGTATTAATGATTATTTTTTAGGAGTTTCGGCCTCGGCTGCGATAGAAATTTTATTACCGAAGGCGAGCAACCTTTTGAGCGGACAGATTTTCACGGTAAAAGATGAGGGCGGAAATGCTGGAACTCACAATATTAAAGTAAATCTGAGCGGGTCCGATACGCTTGACGGTAACGGCAGTATTACATTAGAGAGCCCGTATGCTGCTGTTAATTTCTACACAGACGGAACAGATAAATTCTTTATCTATTAAACCAGCATATTGAAATTCCTGTCACTATTTAATTGTGAGTTATCATTAGGCTGACTCGGCTTAGTGATGTCATTTTTTTCTATGGAGGATAATAAATGGCTTATAAATTTTCAATCGGAGCGACTACACTTAGTGGTTCCGTAACTTTTAAAGACGGCTTGAGCGCCAATGATTCTGACATTAGCAATGTCGGAGACATTAATGTCGACAGCATTAGTGTTGACGGCGCAGCGACTGGTCTAAATATTGATGGATCTGGTGCGAATACCACCAAATTCAAAATTACAATGGCGGACAATCTGGCTGATGCTCTGAACATTAACGAGGGTGGCAACTCTTATATGAAGTTCACCACCACCAATAGTTCGGAACAAATTGTTTTTGGAAAGAATTCAACCTTTGCTAGCACAACCATTGCCAATCTCGGTACAGTTTCCGCTGCAACATCTATTACTGCCACAGATTTAATTGGTACTAATGTTGATGGAATTATTGGTGCGGATACTGCTCGGGCTGGTACTTTTACTGCTGTTGTAGGGACCACAGGAACTTATTCAGGAATTCTTAAATCAGACGATACAACCGATGCTACTAGCAAAACTGACGGCTCTTTACAGACTGATGGTGGATTGAGTGTCGCCAAGGCAATATACAACGGAACAGCGGCAACTCTTGCTGCGGATTCCGGTGTTGTGACAATTGGTTCTGCCACGGCTGCTACTTTCTCGGCTGCTGGTTTATTGAATATTAACAACGCAACTGATGCTACTTCCACCACTGACGGTTCTTTACAGACCGATGGTGGACTAAGTGTTGTAAAGGATATAGTTGCTGGTAACGACCTTGTTATGAAATCTGATGCTGCTATCATTGCATTTGGTGATGATGCTGAGGTTAAAATAACTCATGTTGCTGATGTCGGACTTACAATAACCAACACGAATGCCGCTGATGACAAGCCCATTGTCTTGCAATTGAAATCTGAAGAAGACGTAGTTATTGCTGATGAGGTCATTGCATCAATTGAATTTGCTGCTGGTGACTCTGATGGTACAGATGGTGCGACAGTTGCTGCCGGTATTCATGCAATCGCAGAAGAAGCCTTCGCAGCGGATGCCAACGCTACAAAACTAGTATTTACAACTGCCGATTCTGAAACTGCTGCTGCTTCTGCAACTGCAAAAATGACATTGGCTTCTACTGGTAATTTGACTACGGCTGGTTCTGTAACTGCAGTTGGTTCTTTCATTATTGGCTCTGCTGATATGAGTGAGGCTGATCTAGAAAAACTTGATGGTATTACAAACGGAACCGCAGCAGCCTCTAAGGCAGTTGTGTTAGATGCTAGCAAAAACATTGCTACTATTGGAACTGTTGGTTGCGGTGCAATTACTTCAACTGGAGCTTCTAGTTTTGGTTCAATTAATGTTGGTGGAACCATCACTGGTGACACAAGTCTTACCTTGGACGATACAACAATCACTACTGCCGAAATTGGGGTTCTTGATTCAGTAGCCGCAGGAACCGCAGCAGCCTCTAAAGCTGTTGTGTTGGATGCTAGCAAAAACATTGCAACTATTGGAACTGTTGGTTGTGGTGCTATCACCTCAACTGGAGCTTCTACTTTTGGAAGTGTAAGTCCAGCTTCTGCTGATGGTGGGGCTCTTGGTGGGGCTTCCGCTGAGTGGTCGGATCTTTACCTTGCTGATAATGGAGTTGTTTATATGGGTAATGATCAAGAAGTTTCTATGACTCACAGTCCTGATGCCGGTATAATTATGCAAAATGTAAATGCTGGTAACATAAACGGCATGGCTTTGAGTTTGAGACTTTCTTCTTCTTCTCCAGCAGATGGTGATGAAATTGGTGCGTTGCTTTTTTCCAGCTACACTGATACTGCAACCAATGTTAATGCCGCAGCAATTGTAGGTAAAATTGAAGATGTTTCAAACGATTCTAGAGATGGCTCGTTGAATTTTGCTGTCATGTTAGCCGATAATATGACCAACATGATGGACATCAATAGTACCGCTGATGCTACGACCACTATGCAAGAAATCGTCAATTTGGCTGACCATAATGGATCCAGTAAAGGCCTTAAGCTTGGTGGGACTCTTGTTTCTTCAACCGCTGCTGAATTGAACAAGTTGGACGGAGTTAATGCAACCACTGCTGAGATCAACTATTTGGATCTTACCACCCTTGGTACTTCCGAGGCTTCTAAGGTTGTTTCTGCTGACGCTTCTGGTGACATCACCATTGCAGGTGCTGCTGCGAATATGGTTTGGGACAAATCAGCAGATGCTTTGGAATTCGCTGACAATGCTTCCGCTGAATTTGGAACCGGCCTTGATATGAAATTGTATCATGATGGAACCGATTCTTACATCGCAAACGCAGTTGGAACTTTGAAGATTGCTACCACGACTTCCGGAATTGCTGTTTCCATTGGACACACTACTTCCAACACCACTGTTAACGACAACCTTATCGTAACTGGTGACTTGACTGTTAATGGTACCACCACTAGTGTCAATTCCACCACCATTGCTATCACTAGTTCTTTCACCTTCGAGGGCGCGACTCCGGATGCACACGAAACCGTTCTTGGGGTTGTTGATCCTACAGCAGATGCAACAATTAATCTTCCTGCAATGAGCGCTGGAACTTATTATTTGCCTGTTTTGGCGGCTGCCACTACAACTGCTATTGGCGCAACTCCGGCAGAGATAGATGCTGCTTGTGATGCCTCTGCGAGAACGGCTGCTACTATTGCTGTTGGGGATGATCATTTCCTCTTCTGCGATGGTGGTGCCACTGGTGCGACAAAAGTTGAATCAATTGCAGACTTGATGACTGCTGTTGCTGGTTCTGGTCTTGATGCTTCTTCTGGTGTTTTGGAACTGGATATCGATGGATTGACCGCCCTAGGCGGAGCAACCGTAGCTCAGGCTGACTTGTTAATTATTGATGATGGCGCTGGCGGTACTAACAAATCAGTTACTTTCTCAAACCTTGAGGATAGTATCTTCGGAAATGTCTCTGGTGACGCCACAATCGCTGCTGGTGGTGCTTTGACTATTGCTGCTGATGCTGTCGAACCATCGATGATGAACATCTTTGATGATTCTTTGGCTGCCACCACCACCCACTTCCTAATTGCTGATGGGACTGATTATAGTTCTTTCGCTTTGAGTGGAGATGTGACGTGTACCAACGCCGGGGTCGTGACCATTGCTGATGATGCTGTCGAAGGCTCGATGCTTAATACTGATGTTATTTCGGCTCAAACCGAATTGGCTTCTGGTGGCGCAGTTGATGCTGATGAAATGATGATTTCTGATGGCGGTACCTTAAAGAAAATTGGTCTTGATAGTCTTAAAACCTACATGCTAGAAGTGACAATTCAAAACATAGCTGCCGGTGGCACTGCTGTTGTTGGAATGAATTATTTTTCCGACATGGGTTCTGACGGGGAAGACAGCGTGACTCTTCCTGCTTCTCCGGCAGTTGGAGACATTGTTTACATTAAAGCTCCTTCTGATTGTGCTGCTGCTCGATACATCACAATTGATAAAGCAGGTTCTCAAACAATTGACGGCGCTACCGAAATTCGATTGGAATCGCCTTATGCTGCTGTTTCTTTGTGTTATGTTGCTACTAATGTTTGGCGAATCTTCTAATCTAAATTAGTTGTTATAGATTTGTGGCGGGTGTCTTCGGGCATCCGCCCTTTTTTTATCTATTTATTGTAAAGGGAGAATAAAATGTCTTATAAATATTCAAAGGGCGAAACCGTTCAAGGCGATATTGCAGGAGCAGATGATTCTAATCGAGACACGAAGATAAATTTTGAAGAAAATTCCATAGCTCTTGAGGCCGCTGGGTCGACAGTTTTCAAAGTATCGGGATCCTATGCCTATTTGGGCCCAGAAACAGCAGCAACTGTTCGTTTGTGTCACAATGGAAACACTGATACATACTTTGAAATGTATGCGAACGATAGCTTTGAATTTATGGTTGGGAATATAAATTACTTAAAAATGAAAGAAGGCGGAACTGACTGGATTGAAATGAACAAAGGCAAAGTAGACATGGACTTCAAACTTTGGGGCACAAACTCTTCAAATCCAGCTATTTTCTTAAATGCAGGCGAAGAATCTCTCAGGTTCAATGCTGGAATTAAAAAGAATGTTAGTGAAATAGGAGATGGATCGTTCCCATATACAGTTGATGCACGAGACTACCTTATCACATGCGCGGGATCCGGCGCTAGGACTATCAACTTGCCGGCAGTTGCCAACGAATCTGGTAGAATTCTAATTATTAAGGATAGTAATGGGTCTAGTGGGGACGGAAATATAACATTGGATCCAAACGGGGCCGAGCAAATCGATGCTTCTGCCACTTATGCAATTGCTTCGAATAGAGAATCAGTAACAATTATGTGTGACGGTGTTGGCTGGGCGATTGTCAGTAGATATCAACCTTAAGGAGAATTAAATGCTATTATTTTTATTAACCCTAACATCTTTCGCGGATGATGCGGAGATCACATACAAACAAAGAACCGAGATTGACTTCGAAGGTGTTGAATTGTCCGGAGAACTTGTCAAACCTCAAGGGTCTTTGATACTTGAAAGAAGAGCGGCCGCATTCAATCCTTTGATTAGGATCCGCAAGGATTTTAACGTCGAGATTAAAGAATCAATTAATAATGTGAAATAATTATTCCGCTGTTCGAACCAATCTAACGCCCAAATCAGTGAATCTTCCGTTCTTGTCAAAACGCACTCGGTTTGTTACCCTTGCGTCATTGGATTCAAACACCCAACTCCCGCCTCTGAACACATGGGTGTTCCCGCCCACTCCACCAGTTGGGTCAGTTATTTCTTCTTCCGGATACTCCCCATAGACATCCCAGACCCACTCCCAGACATTGCCCGTCATATCATGAACCATCCATGTGTTTGGGCGATAACTTCTCACCTCAGCTAATACAGGTGCCTTGTCGCTACATGCCACGTCTGTTTTTCTTCCTGTTTTGTGCATAGAAGAAACATCGGAGATGTTAGCATATTGACAAAGATTGGATTTAAGGCTCGTCCCGGACCAAACAGAATTGGTACCGGCCTTTGCAACATACTCCCACTCTGCCTCTGTCGGGAGACGATACCCCTTACAGCCTATTCCTTTTACCCAATGAACACTGGTTCTTTTAATTACGTAGCATTCTTCCAAACCTTCTTTTTTACTCATAGCATTGGCAAATTTAGCAGCATCTACCCAAGAAACACAAATAGCGGGATAGTTATCATTAATAAGGGAAACCCCACTGTGCTGAATACAATCACCTTGTTTTTTACCATCCCAGAATTTGCCATTAGTTATAGCAGGATTGAAGCCCATTATCTCCTTCCACATACCTTGTGTGACCTCCGCCTCTCCTATATAAAAAGAATAAGACAAAACAACATCATGCATTTTTTCATCAGGTTTTCTACCTTCTTGAGTTATCGGAGATCCCATTGTGAATTCGCCTGAAGAAACTTTTAGGTTTTTTACTCTATATTTTGCTTTTATTTCCACTCTTTGCATTCTATATTTTGATGTGGGGGTTTTCGGGGCACTTTGCGCTTCGAGTATCCTTCTTGCTCCTTCGGATTGGTTTGAGTCAGGATAAGTTTCAATAAAAGCTCTCAAGGCTTCTTTTGCAAACTCATCTTGTCTTGCGGCAAATGTACTGACTTTCGCCCAATCTTGCTCCATTTGGGTTTTTCTTATGTTCTCTGAGGAGCCCTTCAAAATAACTTTCGAGGCATAAGATGCAGCCTCTCTTATTGATACTTTGGAATCTTTATTTTGATCAGCCCAACCTCTCAGTCCTCCTAAAATCAAATAGCTTAATGCTGGTCTCTCTAAGCCTTCCAGTTCTATTCTGGTTTTGCTATTGATCATTGCAACCTTTGAGGTTTTAAATGGAACAGAAGGGATTAGAGGTTGTGTTCCGGGCACAATTTGATCACCATTCGAATCTGCCCCATCAAACACTGCGTCAATAACTGCTATTGTTTCCTTTTGTTTACCGGATTCCAAAATTGACACAATTTCTCTTTGAGAAATCCCTCTGCTATATAGACTTTGAATAGTAGGTCTAGTATCGGATCCTATTAAAATCCTATCGGTGCCGTTTGAGGAAACAACTCCGTATCCAATGAAGATGTACCAAACTTTTCCACCAACGAGAGCGTTTTGCGAAGTCTTTTTTGTGGTTGCTATAATGTTTTCTTTGGTCGCAAATTCGTTTTCTATCAAAGAAACTCTTGACGGAGAAAGACCTTTTGTATTGATTAACCACACATACCAATCCCTAGCATTTTCTTCAGCATTTGAAATATCTGGGATTTTGTCATAGTCGGCTATACTTATTATAATTGCAGAGTCTCCACGGCCATCGTGTGATGGAGAAAGGGGCTTCGAAATTTCGGGCCAGTCTTTAGCCAAAACATTTTGAGAGAGTATGGAGAGAAAAAACAAAAACATTTAATAATATAACACCATTTAACATAGTAGTCAAATTATAAATAGTAATTACCATTTCTATTTAATAACACTATTTATTGTTGAAATATAATTTAAGGAGAGTAATAGATGACATCTATGTTGGATCAGGCGATTGTTGATGCTCAAGCTTTAAGAGAGGCTGCGCTCAAAAATGCCGAACAAGCAATTATTGAGAAATATGCGCCTGAAATCAAATCAGCAGTTGAGTCCCTTTTAGAAGGCCGGCGATATTCTGTTGGAGAGACAGTTTATTATAAAGGTGCCCCAGCCACAGTAGTCACAGAAGAAGACGACGGACAAGTTGGAATTCGCGAAATGAATGGAGACAAGTCCTATCTTGTGCAAGAATCCGATTTGCAAGAAACCGGCGACAGAATTATGACCGAGGCAGATTTGGACCTCGGAGAAGAAGGCGAAGAAAAAGAAAAACCAACTTTTGAAGAAGGCATTCCAGCGGCTGCAACAGATGGAATGAATGAAATGTGCGGCGACAACCATCGCGCCGTTTCATATGATGATCATCATCACGAGCCAGACCAGTGCCCTTGCTCGGAAGACACTATGCTTTTTGAATTCACATTGCAAGATTTTCAAGAAGATGTTGAACCTATAGAAGAAGATGCCGGGGCAGTTGAAGAAACCACAGGTGGAGTAGAGGAGCCGCCAGCAGGAGAGGAGGGGGAAATGGGCGGTATAGAGGGTCTTCTAGAAGAAGACGATGACCCTTTGAATGAAATCATGGCCCTTTTAGAAGAATTTAATGAAGAAGAGATTATCGAAGAAGACCTCGTTGTTGATATGGGTGAGGCCAAAGCAGGTCATTTCGTTACTAACGAAGCAGAATTGAAATATCAACAAGAGATGCAACTGGCCATGGAAGAGAGTACTGCACTCAAAGAAGAGAATGAAGAACTTGAAGAGCGGCTAAAAGCACTCAAAGAATCTCTCAAAAAAACAAAACAAGAAAATAAAAAGTTTTCAACAGTTATAGTTGAGCTTAACAAAAGATTTCAGGAAACTCTGTTATCTAATGCCAAGCTCATATATTCAAATCGTACTTTATCAGATGCCTCCCTGAATGAGCGACAAAAAGTTAAAATTGTCGAAGCCATCAGTAAAGCGCGTTCCGTAGAAGAAGCAAAGAATTTGCAAGAAACCCTCAAAGTTACAGTGGGATCATCAGTTAAAAAAGGTCCACAATCGCTGAACGAGTCAATATCGCGCAGATCAAATTTATCTTCTATGATTTCTCGTAGCAATAATAATAAAAATAACAAACAAGTCGATGATTTCTCTGATAGGATGAAACGACTTGCTGGCATTAATTAATCATTTTTGGAGGTATTAAAATGTCAACATTTGATCTACTGACCGAAGGCATCGTAAACCGCGACCTGTCCCGAGAAGGACAAGCTCTCATGAATAAATGGGGCAAGACCGGTTTACTTGAAGGCCTTGAAGGTCAACATCGGGAAAATATGTCCCGATTGCTTGAAAATCAAGCAAAAGAACTTCTCCGCGAAAGCACTTCAATGAGTGCTGGAGATGTTCAGGGTTTTGCTGCTGTAGCATTTCCCATTGTTCGGCGTGTATTCGCTGGACTTATCGCTAACGATCTTGTTAGTGTTCAACCTATGTCCCTTCCTAGTGGACTCATTTTCTTCCTTGACTTTGTGTATTCGCCATCTTTGAACGGCGCAGACTCGCAAACCTCTCGTTTTGGGAACCTTGTCGACAAATCGATTTATGGTACCGATCAAGTTGGTTCCCAAGTTACCGGTGGTGTAGATTTGGTTCGTTCAACAAACAAGGAAGGCTTCAGCGGACCCGGGCGTGACGGGCAAGTTGGTTATTCCTATGCTTCTCCAACCGGATCAAACTATCAAGCAATTGCAAACGACACTACAAATTGTGTTGCTCTCACTTTCATGCTTGATGGTGCTGTTTCTGAAGCAAACAAAAAGTCGATTAAATACGATGCCGATATTTTGAGTATTACTGATTCGTCTTACGGCGTTTGTGTTCTTGACATTGGAAAGGCTGAACTTCAAACCTCTGCTGGTGCAAACGATGCAGATTTTGACAATTTGAGTGCTTTCCAAATTCTTCCTTTGGTCAATGGACAATCGGGTGAATCATTGGCAAGTGTATTTGCTGGTGATCTTAATACTCACGACGGGATGACCTCTGGCTCATTTGATACAAACAATGTCGCTCAGGTTAGACGTTTGACGCAACGATTGACAAATGCTAATAGTAATCTAGCCTCAGACGGAGGTGAAGCCATTCGTTTCATTATTGTTGGGGATGATACTGTTATTAGTTCTGCTTCCGCTGCTGCTGTAATCGGCGAAACTGCTGCCAATATCATCAGTTTTCCTCTTAAAGATACTGTAACTGTTTCATCTGCTCCTGCTGGGGCAATCGATTCGTTTACTTATCCCTTGGAAGCAAACGCCAACATTCCAGAAATCGACATCAAAGTTGATAGTATCGCGATCTCCGCTCAAACCAAGAAGCTAAAAGCTAAATGGACCCCTGAGCTTGGGCAAGATCTCAATGCTTATCACAATATTGATGCCGAGGTTGAGCTTACCTCAATTCTCTCCGAGCAAATTGCTCTTGAGATTGACCGCGAGATTCTTGCTGATCTTGTGAATGGCGCAACCGCTGGAACTTATTACTGGAGTCGTTCTCCCGGATTGTTCGTCAACCGACAAACTGGTGCTGAACTTGGTGCATCTTCTGCTGCTCCTGACTTCACCGGAACGGTTTCTGAATGGTATGAGACTTTGATTGAAACCATGAATGATGTTTCTGCTCAAATCCACTTGAAAACTCTTCGTGGTGGAGCTAACTTCTGTGTTTGCGGACCTGAAGTTGCGAACATTCTTGAGTTTACCTCTGGTTTTCGTGCAAACCTTACTGCCGATGCTGACAAAGGTGACATTGGCGCTATCAAGGCCGGTTCTCTTTCTCGCAAATGGGACGTGATTGTTGATCCTTATTTCCCTCGTAATGTGGTTCTTATGGGCCGTAAAGGTTCCTCTTTCCTCGAAAGCGGATATGTTTATGCTCCATATGTTCCATTGATGACCACTCCGACGATCTTCGGTGTTGAGGATTTCGTGCCCCGTAAAGGTGTCATGACTCGATATGCCAAGAAGATGGTTCGTCCTGATATGTACGGCCTTGTTGTTGTGCGTGGGCTTGTTGGTGAAGAAGGCGGAAGCTAACGCTTAAATTGATTTAGTTCAATCTTTTGCCCCTCTTCCTTTTAGGTTGAGGGGTTTTTTAATTTATAAAAACTATTTATTGATGACTTGAGTTTATTCTCCTTGGGCGAGGCCACTGCCCTAGAAAGATGTTGTACCGAGGTGGCTGGTATGGCTTCATTGATTAATTTCAAGTTATTGCAATAATATAATTTATAAGGAGAAAATATTATGGGAAATAGACGACTTGGGCGGAAAAGATTAGAATCTGCCCTTAAAAAACTTAATGCAACCGCCGCTGATTCAAGCGGATCCAGATCTGGACTTACTGGTTTTGATATGCCGGCATTTGAACTCCAGCCCTCAAAATATTTTGGATATTTTGATGATTTCTTGTCTGTTAATGGAAATGTTGGAATTGCTGCTGATGGCGACATGGCACAAGCCACCGCCATTAATCAAGGTGTATGGAGAACAAATGTTGAAGGAACTAGTGACACCATCACGCTAGATAATGCTTATACTGGTGGGGTTTTGGAAATTCTTGGTGGTACCGGCGATAATGAGGAAACACACATGACAGCGATTAACACTGGTTTTGCTATTGATGCAGCTTCTTCTCGCAAACTGTGGTTTGAATGTAGAATTCAAAATTCAGATGCTGATTTGACTGGTTGGTTTGTTGGGTTGGCTTCTGATGACGGCGCTGAGGAGACATCTATCTTGACAGATGGCGGTGGGGCAACAGAAGACGCCATTGGCTTTTATGTTATCGCCGGAGATGCAGCGACAGACATAAATCTTATAACCGCAAAAGGAGACACCGAAACCCTTACCGATACTGGTGTAGATGTTGCTGATGATACTTGGATGAATTTGGCATATTACTGGGATGGAAACATGGTTCATGCATATGTTAATGGTGCGCTTAAAGTTTCTACTTCTTCAAATGTTCCAAATGACGGGACAATTATTTTTCCAGCAATTCACTTCGCTCAGAGAGTTGATGCGGCTGCTGATACGTTGCGAATTGATTATGTAAGAATTTGCATGGAACGATAATTTACCTTCGTTCTCTAACAATTAAACCCCCTTCCTGCTGGTTGGGGGTTTTTTATTTAATAACTAATTAATAAACAAAGGAGAGTCCTATGGCTAAAAAATTTAAACGTGTCTTGATTAGTGAGAAGGAGACTAAGCCCGGACAACGGGAGCGTATCTATAAAAAAGAACTTATTGAAGACAATTCCGAAATGATCGAGAGGCTCCAAGAGACCAAAAGAGAAGAGTTGTTTGATACCATTGTTGAAGAAGTGATGGAAATTGCCTCCATGGAAATGCTTGGAAAGGTGGAAGAAAAACTAACAGAATTGGTCGAAGATTTTATTGAAGAAAAACCTTCATCCGATGAATTGAAAAAAATGAAGAAGGCAGAGCTATTATCCCTTGCAGAGCAACTTGAAATTGAAGGTATCACTTCAAGAACCACAAAAAAGCAAATCATCGAGGCCATCGAAGAGAAAAGACTAGCATGCTTTTAGCATAGACAGAGACTAGTTATATTCGCAACGAGGATTTGAAAAAATGCAGATTGATTTAAAAACTGTAGCTATCGCCTTGGGAGTCGGAGGTACCATAATTGGAATGATTACGACTTGGAATGATGTTCGGTTTCGGCTTGAGAAAGCAGAAGAAGAACAGCAAGAGCAAACTGTTATGATCGAGCAACAAAGCGAAGATATTGCCTCGCTTCGAGAAGAACTTGACAAGAAAGGACAGCAGCTTAAATGTTTAATTTGCAGCGTACATGAAATGGAGTGTTTAGGATGCAATTAATTTTTATTCTTGCCCTTATGGGAGCCGACTCACCTGATTTTGGAAAAGCAGTTGCTTCGCTTCTTGTTGAAGAAGAAAAGACGATTTGCAAACAGGAAGAAGACAAGAAAAAATGCGAAGTTAAAGTCGAGACAAAAGAGAAGCCCGTTAAGGGTCTTGAATCTTGGGATGAAGCAATTCAAAAACTTCAACAAGTTCAGCTTGAACAAAAGAAGGCTGAGGAAAGCAAAATAATAGACTAATTATGGTAATATGTCTGTTCCAACCTTAACACCATCTTCACAAACAAGTGTCATCATTTTGCCATCAACCGGCTCAACAACTGATGTCGCAGCCTCATTGCCAATTGGGGTTTATTCTACAGATGCCGATTTTCTTGCTGGGGCGGCTGCTCAAGTTGCATACACATATAAGAAACTTGGTGGAGATATTCTTGATATCGAACTAAAGGCCATAAGCGTTTATGCTAACTACGAGGAGGCATGCTTAGAGTACTCCTACCTACTTAACATCCACCAGTCCAAAAATGCATTAGGGAGCGCCCTAGGCGGCACTACGGGCTCGTTTGCTCACACTGGAGAGTTCTCCGGTTCAGCTTCGGGTTCGGCTGCTAATGAGAACGCCAATCTTAAATTTCCAAAAATGAAATTTGAAATGGTTGAGAGGACTTCTGATTGGTTTTCTAACAAAGCAAACGTCGGGGGTACAGAACCAATCTACTCTGCTTCAATTGATAGAGTAACAAACCAGCAAGTGTATGATTTACAGAATTTAATTTCAGCTTCGGCTGTTAACGACAGTGGGCTTAATTTCTATAACAAAATTGAAAATAAAAGAATTAAAGTAAGACAAGTTTATTATGTATCCCCAAGACAAATGTGGAGGTTCTATGGATATTATGGAGGCCTCAACGTTGTTGGAGACTTTCACAATTATGGCCAATATGCTGATGACAGTACCTTTCAAGTAATACCGGCATGGCAAAATAAACTTCAAGCAGTATCATATGAGGATCATTTATATACAAGAACTTCTCATTATTCATATGAAATTATTGATAATAATCTGAAGCTTTACCCAATTCCAACCCAAGTCTCCCCAGAAAAATTCTGGATTAAATTTTCGGTCAAATCAGATGCTTTCGAAGACGATGGAAATGATAACGAAGGGCTTGAAGGTGTTAACAACATGAACACCCTTCCGTTTAAAAACATTCCATTTGTTAACATTAACTCAATTGGAAAACAATGGATTCGAAGATTTGCCTTGGCTCTGTCAAAAGAAACCTTGGGGCAAGTGAGGGGTAAATTTGGGGGCGTTGTGCCCATTCCCGGCGATTCTATTACACTTAATGCCAGTGACCTGCTTGGACAGGCCAAGGAAGAACAGACGGCCTTACGAGACGAACTAAAGGAGATTTTGGACGAGATGACCTATGATAAGTTGGTCGAGAAGGAAGGGGCCACAATAGAGAATATTAACAAGATTCAAGAGAAAATACCATTGCCGGTATATGTGGGGTGATAAATGTCAGATAAATGGTCACAACCAGCAACTCCGCCCCCTCCAATGTTTTTGGGAGAGAAGGAAAGAAATCTTGTTAAGCAGGTCAACGATGAAATCATCGAAAGAGTTGTTGGGCAGCAAGTTCTATATTATCCCATTGATATTAGCCACACAAATTTTCACCCCCTATATGGCGAGGCTATTGAAAAAACGTTTCTTCCTCCAATTAGGGTTTACGCCATGGTTGAATTTCAAGGTATTGAATCAAATTATCTCGAGAACATAGGAATGGATAAAAATACAAAGATAACAGTCAGATTTCATAAGAGAAGGCTTGTCGAAGATCAAGATTTATATGTTAGAGAAGGGGATTTTGTTCTTTATGGTGATATTTACTACGAGATAGTGAAATTATTAGAAACCAAACAACTGTTCGGGCAAATTGATCATAAATTTGAAATAGATGCCGAATGTATTAAAGCGAGAGATGGTCTATTCAATGCCTCCTGAACTTCAAGAACCAAGTATCCTACCATCAACCATAGAAACCATTGATAGTGGGTTTTATGAGCATGTTGATGAAGTAATGAACCTGCATGTTGTGACGAACACAGGATTTAAAAAAGTACCCGTCTTGTGGATGTCAACGGAGCGAGCGTTTCAAATTAAAAGTGACAAGGCCTTAAGAGATTCGGTTGGAAGATTAAAATTGCCCCTTGTAACTATAGAAAGAACGGCTATGACAAAAGATCCTTCTTTTAAGGGATCCTTTCAGGCCAATTTGTTTCCTTCCAAAGAAGGACCCAGAGGATATAGAGGCGGGACTGTTTGTATCGGCCGAAGGATAATGCAAGAAAAAACAAGAAATTACGCCAATGCAGATTATGATCGCGATTTAAAAACTGCCGGTGCTAATCCCGACATAAAAGGTAATAAAAAAATAGTTTATGAAGAATTTTACGCCCCAATACCAACATATGTTGCAATGACATATTCTATAACACTTAGGTCGGAATATCAACAACAAATGAACACAATGCTAACCCCATTCATTACGGCAACAGGGCAAATCAATTCTTTTGTATTTACAAAAAACAATCATAGATATGAAGCATTCATTCAACAAGATTTTTCTCAAAACAACAACGCTTCAAATTTATCCGAAGAAGAGAGGATGTTTTCAACAAAAATTGATATTAAAGTTTTAGGCTATTTGATGGGAGATGGGGAAAATGACTCAAAACCACAGATAATACGAAAAGAAACTATAGTTGAGGTTAAATTAATAAGAGAAAGATCAATTATCGGCGATAAAAAGCCATGGAAAAGTGATAATGAGTTTTATAGAGAGTAAATCAGGAAGTTCTTGTTTTATTGAACTATTTATTACGAGATATTTAAGGAGAAAAGTTTAATGGCTAAAAAATTTGATTTTCTATCACCCGGTGTGCAAATGAATGAGGTCGATGAGTCGACACTTTCTGTAGATCCAGACCCAGAAGGACCGGTAATTATTGGTAGAACACTCCGAGGCCCAGCAATGGTGCCGACAAAAGTTCGCTCTTTACAAGATTTTGTATCAGTATTTGGCGCCCCGATACCCGGTGGAGCATCATTGAAAAATGATGTTTGGAGAGATGGAAACAGAGCAGGTCCAACTTACGCAGCATATGCCGCTCAGGCTTGGCTTGCATCTCAAAATTCTCCGGTGACAATTGTTAGGGCTCTAGGAGATCAAGACGCTGTGTCTGCCGCTGGCGCTGGTGTTGCTGGGTGGCAGACAACAAACAATTTGGCGCAAGCGATTGGTTCAAATGGAGGGGCATACGGCTTGTTTCTTTCAAACTCCGGATCTGCCCCAACTGGTTCGTTGGCTGCTATTTTTTATGTCGATAGCGGAGCAGTGTTGTTGAAAGGAAACTTTGGAGCAGGAGGCACAGAAATTGCCCTGTCTGGAGCAGCAGTGAATATTTATTCGAATGCCGCTAACTGTGGTTTCAAAATGGAAATAAGAAATGATAGCGGCACTATTTTAGATACAAAACAATTTAATTTTGATCGAAACAGCGCAGATTACATTAGAAATGTTTTTAACACTAATCCCCAATTATGTAACAGCACCTTGGTTAGTAGTCCAAAAACTTATTGGCTAGGTGAAACTTTTGATAGACATTTGGCTGATTTTGTTGACACGACTGCTGGGGCGAACGGAGTTCAGGGGATATTAATTGGTTTGGCTACTAGCTCGGTAGGCCAAGGCCCCCATATGCACAGAGAAGGAATGAAAAAAGCAACGACAGGTTGGTTCTTTGGGCAAGATTATGGAGAAGCTACCAGTCATGAAATTTTGAATTCTCAAAAATTATTTTATTTAGAGTCTCTTCATGACGGAGAAGATTTTCAAAAGAATACCATTGTTGTTATTAGTGATCTTGCCTTGCCATCAAATCCAAATGTAAGTGGTTTCTCAACATTTACTTTGCTTATTCAAGACCTTAGTGGAGAAGTTTTAGAAGAATATAGAAGTCTAAACTTAAACCCAGCAGACAGAAATTATATTGGAAGAAGAATCGGGGACCAGAGTTTAGAGTGGTCAGAATCGGATAGAAGATATCGAGCCTCCGGAGATTGGCCGAACAATTCTGATTTTGTTCGAGTAGTTGTTCATGACGATATAAAAGATACAGGACCAGAAGTAACCAATGTTTTACCCTTTGGTTTCTTTGGACCTATCAGGCCACAAACTTTTAAAATTGGTTACGGACAACTTGGACCATTTTCCTTAGATGATCAAAATCTTCCCGGAGCCATGGCTTTGGGATCAGGGTCTGTTTATATGGCTGGGCTGGATTCTGACGGATATGAATTCGCTCCACATCAATTCACAGAGTTTCTTCTACCATTAGATGCTAGCGCATCTTACCACTTTCCGTCTCTTCCTTTGAGGGGAAATGGGACACAAGGATCCCCTTCAAGCCCATACTCTTGCACATGGGGAATAAGGCCCACAATTACTAGTACCACAAACCAATTGGATCCGGGATATGGAGACTACGTTAGAAGAATGGGTGATGATTATCACCAACAAAGGTCACCAGATACTTATTTTGAACACTCATTTGTCTTTTCTTTGGATGACATTATAATAGACGATGCACTAAATACTGTTACCTATACTTCTGGATCTCGAAGGAGTGGGACTTCCTACACAGCCATGTCCAGTTCTACTGCTTTGCTAAATAAACGAGTTAAAAAATTTGCTGCTCCGTTTTTTGGAGGATTTGACGGTTTAGACGTTAAAGAGAAAGAACCTTTTAGGAATAGTCTCCTTAGTGATGAGTCGACAAATCAAAATAGCTATGTTTATTATTCATTAGCCAAAGCTTTGGATTCAGTTAATGATGTTGAAAATGTTCCTTGCAATTTAATGATGGTTCCCGGAATTTATCAACCAGTTGTTACAAATAAAATAATCAATATCTGTGAAGAAAGAAAAGATTGTTTAGGAATTATAGATTTAGAAAATGATTATTTGCCAAGCGCCGAATCAAACGCGGCAGCATCTACTAGGCGAGGATCTGTCGACAGCGCAGTCACAGCTTTGAAAAATAGAAACATTGACTCAAGTTATGCATGTGCTTTCTACCCATGGGTTCAAATTCAAGATACCCTTGGAAGTGCTCAGAGAGTTTGGGTACCGTCGTCTATTGCCGCTTTGGGTGCTTTTGCAAAATCTGAAGCACAAAGCGAACTTTGGTTTGCCCCAGCAGGGTTTAATCGTGGTGGTCTTGGGAATCTTGGCGGAGGCCAAGGGCCAAGGGTTGTGCAAGCTCGACAAAGATTGGATGTAAGCGAAAGAGACAAACTTTACGCTCAAAACATTAACCCGATCGCAACATTTCCAAACGAAGGTGTTGTTATCTTTGGTCAAAAGACACTTCAGAGCACTCCGTCAGCATTGGATAGAATCAATGTTCGGCGATTGCTTCTCTATCTCAAAAGCAAAGTCAGCACTATTTCTAAGAACCTTCTTTTTGATCAAAACATTTCTTCAACTTGGGCAAGGTTTAAAGGACAAGTTGAGCCAGTGCTATCAGATGTTAAATCTCGCTTTGGAATTGTAGAATATAAACTCATTCTTGATGAAACAACAACGACTGCGGATTTGATCGATAGAAACATTATGTATGCTAAAATTTATATCAAACCGGCTCGGGCCATTGAGTACATTGTTGTTGATTTTGTTATTACTCGATCCGGTGCAGATTTTGCGTAAGGCACTAAATAATATAAAGGAGAATTAATCAATGGCAGAATTTTGGACAACAGTAAGCGCTACAAGTGCAGATCCCAAAAGAGGTTTCAGGTGGCAAATTTCATTTGATAATCTAGGGGGTACCGATCCAATTATTTGGTTCGCAAAAAAAGTAACTAAGCCGAATTTTTCAATTACTGAATCGAAGCATTCTTTTTTGAATCATAATTATTATTGGCCGGGAAGGGTTGAGTGGCAAGAAATTAGTCTCACCCTTGTTGACCCCGTAACTCCCAATGCAGTTGCCAATACAAATAAAATCATCGCAGCCATGGGCTATGCTATTCCAAGCGGAACTACTGCGGCGGATATGTCAAGCATGTCCAAAGGTAAAGCAAAAAGCGCATTAGGCGAAGTTGTAATTTCTCAACTTAACGCAAAAGGAGTGGAAATTGAACAATGGACACTCAAACAAGCATGGTTGAAAACTTGTAAATTTGGCGAATTATCATATGAAGATGATAATCTTATTGAAATTGAATTGGGTATACGATACGACTGGGCGACATGCGTGATAGCCGGTGAAGAGGGGTCACCTTATTATAGCACAGAAACCAGCGCAGATTAAAACATTATGGCTTTCTGGACAAATCACAATGTTCAACCAAAAATGAAGTCCCGGTTTATTGTAAACTTTGGGACCTTCCTTCTCCCAAATGTTAAAAGTATTTCAAAACCAAGTGTTGAGATTTCAACCAAAGAGTACAAATTGTTAAATCATCATTTCAACTATCCCGGCATTGCAAAATGGAATCCTATCACAATTACATTTGTCTGTATGGGCCCGGGTGATGCCGACAGTGATGGTGATGGTCTAGATACTGCTGATATGTTATGGAAAATTCTTAGAAATAGCGGCTACGCTATTCCAACGGAAGACAAGCATGCTATTAATTCTAATGGAGACAAAGCCCAAATGTCATCGCCGGAAAAACTATCATCCGGAATTAATGCCTTTGGGCAGGGCCTATGGGATAATACAATAACTGGTGATAAAGGGTACACTCCCGGCGGGAAGATGAATCGGGCGCCGGAGTCCGTAGTCATTCAACAATTGGGGTCTGGTGCGATTTCAGGGACAGCCGATGATGATGGTAATTTCCCGATGAAAGTCAATGTTACTGAACAATGGACGTTGCATGGCCCCATCATAAAATCAATTAAATTTGGAGATCTATCCTACGAAGATGATAATTTGGTTGAATACACGCTCGATATAGCATATGATTATGCTATACATGAAATGGATACTGGAGTACTGACTTCGACAACATGGAACAATTTTTCATAATTTTTAAAGAGGTATAAATGAGAAACAACGAAGAACGCTTCGGGGCAAGGCCAAGTGCAGAAACCCCGGCGCCACAAATGGCAAATCCAATGGATTTTGTCACACCAAAAGAATTTGTAGAATTGCCCTCAAAGGGTAAAATGTATCCACAAGGACATCCCCTTCACAATCAAGAGACGATTGAAATTAGATACATGACAGCAAAGGATGAAGACATATTAACATCTCGCTCTTTGCTTAAAAAAGGATTGGCAATTGAAAGGCTTATCGACAATCTTATTGTCGACAGAAATATCCGAGCAGAAGATCTTCTAATTGGAGATAGAAACGCCATTCTAATTGCAGCCAGAGCATCAGCATATGGCCACATCTACCAAACGAGGATAAATTGTCCTGCTTGTGGAGAGGGAACGAAACTAAACTTCAATCTCTTAAAACCAACAATACGCCATGGCGGGGAATGGGGTGAAGAATTTGATATTCAACAAAAAGACAACGGCAATTACGTCGTAACCCTTCCATTGTCTAAGCTTCTCATGGAAGTTAAGATGTTAACTGGTCGAGATGAAGTTGGTATGATCAAGGCGGCCCAAAAGAAAAGTAAAAGAGAAAACGAAATTGAAGAAACCTTAACTGGCCAAATGAGATTCTTTATTGTATCTGTCAATGGATATACGGATAGAAAAACCATTGACTATGTTATTGACAATGTAACGGCCAAAGAAACAAGAATCCTCAGAGGAGCGTACAAGGAACTATCCCCAGATTTGAGGGTGTATAGAGATTTTGAATGCAAATCTTGCTCCCATGAGCAAGAAATGGAGGTACCGTTCAACGCGGACTTTTTTTGGCCTGACCGATGAGTATATGGAAAATGTCTATGAGCAATTCTTCCTCTTGAAACATCATGGAGGATGGTCGATGTTCGAGCTTTATAATCTTCCGGTCGGTCTTCGCAAATGGTTCTTAGAGAGAATGATCAAAGAATTTGAGAAAGAAAAGGAAGAAGCAGAAAAAGCAAGACGAAAATAGTTATGATGCCAAGCTTTCGCTTGGCATTTTTATTTTAAAACTATTTATGATAAAGAATGAGGGTGGATAAATGGGTGGTAGAGACGACACAGGCACTGGGGGCGGTAATAATCCTGTAGATTTAGAGGCCTTGGGAATGCAAGCTGCCACTAGTGCTGAAATTGCAGAGCAAATGGGCCATATGTTGGAGCGTGGAAAAGAACTATCGCGACTCGAAGAGCAGAAGGTTACATGGGCTAGTCGAACCAACAAAGAGTTAAAAGAACAATTAAACCAACAAGATAAAATTTTAGTTCAACTTCAACAGCAAACAGCAGAATTAGCAAAAGGATTGAAAATAGATGAAGCCGCTATTGAAAAATTAGAAAAATCTTTTAGGGAGCTTGGACGAATAAATCCAAAATTAAAAGAAAAGCTCTTGTTGGAAATAGCATCGGCAAAAAACGCGCTTAAAAGTGCTGGGACTGAAGAAGAAAAATTAAAACTTCTTCAGTCCCAAAAAGACGTTTGGAGACAAGTAAATCACGAAATTCAATTGGCCGGTGCTCATACAGAAGATGCTGAGAAATTTGTTAGAAAAGCCAATAGTGCCGCTGGTTCCTTGGCCAAATCCATGGGGGTAACTGCCAACGTATTGGATACTAAAATTGGTGGCGGTATAAAATTCATGATTGATGCCTTTCAAGGTATGAAAACAGAGAAAATGGGTGCTCTGAGGGACGCGGCATTTGGGTTGGTCAATCCTATGAATATAGCAGCCAATTTGTTGGGTAAAATGGCAGAAAACGCAATTGCTTTAGATAAGGCCTCGGTGGCGTTTCAAAGGGCAACCGGGTTTGCAGGAGACTTTAGGGGGCAAATCAATAGTGTTTATTCTTCAACCGTAAAATCTGGTGTATCCATGCAAGAGGCCGGCGCTGCTCTAGGAAGTCTTGCGGAAAACTTTTCTGGGTTTAATCCCAATGCCAAGGCTGTAAATGAAAACATGACAGAAACCGTAGCATTGCTATCTAAAGTTGGGGTTGGTGCTGGTGAATCAGCTAAAATGATGGATACTATGAACAAAGCTATGGGGATGGGAGCGGAGAAGTCTGCCGATATGACGAGGCAAGTCATTAGGGCCGGGTCCGCAATTGGAATTTCATCAAAGAAAATGGCAGCAGATTGGTCTTCAAATTATAGTAAGATTGCTTCTTTTGGAAACCAAACAATAGGTGTCTTTAAGGATTTGGCCGCTCAATCTAAAGCCACCGGGGTTGCTATGGGGGAATTGGTTTCCATTGGTGCCAAATTTGACACATTCAAAGGTGCGGCGGAAGTCTCTGGACAATTGAACGCAATATTGGGCACCCAGTTCAGCGCACTTGAAATGGTCAATATGAACTATGGAGAGAGAGTTGAAAAGTTAAGAAGCGAAATTGAAATGGTTGGAGGTGGATTTGGTGCCATGGATAGGTATACCCAACTGGCCGTCGCGCAGGCCGGATTTGGCGGTGATATGGCCAAGGCTCAAAAAGTTCTTAACATGAGCCGAGAAGATTATTTGAGTTATGAAAACGATATGGCAGCAAGCGCCGAGACTCAAAAACAATTAGCCGAAGCAACAGAGAAAATGGTACCAGTAATGGAAAAGCTTCAATTGGCGTTTGCGAAACTTGCCGCAAACGAGGCTGTTGTTTCGATGCTAGATGGGATGGCGTGGGTAATAACCGGTCTAGCAGAAAACATGAATGGTATAATGATAACTATGGCGGCGCTGGGATCAGCTTGGTTAGTTTATTCCACTTTTATGATCAATAAAACCGCTGCTCTGGCGGCTGCAAAAGCTGCCGAGGCTGCGGGAATTTCTCTTAATACTAAGGCATGGATAGCCAACCAAGCAGCACAGCAAAGTGCAGGGAAAAAGATCCTGATGTTGGCAGCAATTTTGGGTATATTAGCGGCGGTTTGGCATGCAACTAGATCTCCGGCTTTTTATTTAATGCCTCTAGTTGTGGCAGGTTATGTGTTTTTATTGGGAAAGGCGCTTGATACAGTTCAAGGACCAGCTTTGGTTGCCGCTCTAGTTCTTTCAGTATTGTCTGCTGCCATTTCATTGGTGTTTTTTGGACTCTCGGCTGTTATTGAGTCTGTCTCAGGGTTATTTGAATTGTTTATAAACAATGTGACAATTCTGCCCCAAGTTGCAGCAGGGGTCTGGATGATTGCCGGATCGATAGGTGCCCTAGGGATAGCATCTATGATGGCGTTAACAGCAGTCGCTGCAATAATGCTAGCAATGACAAGCATAGTAGGCGTGTTTGTTTTAGCTGGAATAACGGAAGCAATGACAAGCTTGGGATCACTGGCGGATGACATGACCAAGCTTGGCTCTGGTATGAATGCGTATGCCGCTGGGGTGGCATCTATCATGTCATTGGCGGCGGGCGTTAGCAGTATTGTTGGTGATGGTTTTCTGGCTGCTTCTGTTGAAGGAGGCAAGACCTCCGTGGTGATGTCAGGAGATGCTGGGATATTGACGAATTTAACTTCCGAAAAATTAACCGTCGATGTTAATATTCCAGAAATAAAAATACCACAACCCATAGTTAATGTATACATTAACGGCGAACAATTAGATGTTGAAAATGTTGTAATGGATATGTTGGCAAAAATATGACTTTTTTCGATGCTAAAATTAATAAATTTGGAAAATTATCAGCACCTAATGATAGTGCTGGGAGTTATTCTACTAATAAAAATGCTATTCTGTATATCGCCCACGAAGATGTTTCACGAGTTATAAGTTTTAAAGGATTTGTTGATGGTTTTAAAATTGGATTAGATTACGGCGTGAAAATAGACACAGAATTCTTTAAAAATACCGGAGTTGTTAAACAGGTTACTTCAAAATTTAACTATTCGTTTAAACTTAATGTTCCTGCTACTTCTGTTGCTGAGGCTGAAATGAACTTGGCCAAGTTTCAAGAACTATTGAGATACATTCGCAACACCGGGGGCAAGAGCAGTCACTCAAAAGAGTCGGACGCCGTAAATTCTCAGTCTTTCATGTATGTCCTATTTGCCAATTTAATTCAAAATGGATTAAAAACAGATCCATCAGTAGGAGTTCAAAATTGGTATCAAGTTCGAAGATATGGTGTTAGGTGTTATATGACATCTTTAGGCTTTGATCCAGAAATGGAAATGGGGGTGTTTGAAAAAGATGGCAAAATAATACCTAAAGTTTATTCAATTTCATTTGCTCTAAACATTTTTCCGGACTTTACTCCATATTATAAAGGCAAGGTAACAAGAGGATCGTTTCGCAGTATTGAAGGGTTAGACAAGACAGGAGAATATAAAACAACTGATACACAAAATTGGCCATTTGGAATAACAATGCCATTGAGCGACGCACACTCTGTTAACAAAATGGGCGACACTGGTAAATATGCTAGCTATAAAGGAGCTTGGATTGGAATAGCTAATAACGTTGGAGACAAATTCGCTGCATTTAAAGCGTTCGTTGATAAATTTTCTTTTAAACAGGAAAATTCTTTTTCAAAATTGGAAAACCCGACGGATGACGTCACGATGGTTTTGTTTGGAGGGGGGATAAAGAGTAGAAAATTTAATGTCGATGTCAATATCCCTTCAGATTCTTTAAAAGAAGCCCGGGCCAATTTGGCGCAGATTCAAGCATTGGCTAGATTTCCTATAAAATCCTTGGCCAGTTCCAAGAACAAAAGTAAATATGGTTTATCTTTAACTTCCCGGGATATAGGGGTCAATGTTTATGCTTATTTTCAAAACCTTCTATCCAAACCACACAGCCCAACGGTTGGTTCTCTAAGCTACAATAAAATTAAGTCTAATGGTCTGTTTTGTGTACTTTCGAAAATGGACATAACGGTGGATATGGACGCAGGGTTTTTTGAATACGCTAGTAACTTCATAATTCCCAAAGTTTTAAAAATTTCTTTTGAATTTGAATTGAATGAAGCCGCTTTGAGCAAATTGGGAAATACTCCGCTTAGTAAAAACAAATTATCATATGATGACGATAGCAGATGGCCTTTTGGAATAGATTATGCCGAAACTATTGGAAATGAAGGGAGTTCCGGAGGAGATAGTGGTGGCGGGGGCAATACAGGAAATGAAGAAGGAACTCCACCGCCCACATTGTGCGATGAGAAAAACAAAGGTTTATCAAGGGCAAAATATTTAAAAAGAATTTATCCAAATTATAATTTTGGATTGAGTTTAAGAAAGAACAAGGCCCTACCACTTCAAAAATTAGATGGTGGGGAGGCCTCCGAGGGTGATGTTGATGGAAATATTCAAAAGTACATTGATGCGTGTAAATAAAGGAAAACAAAATAATGCCAAGATATAGAAATATGAGAAAAATTAAAAACAATGATGATCTCTATAAAAACACTTTCGAGGATAGAGGGGTTCCAAAGGGCATAACTCACTATAGAACCAGAACTTTTTCTACCGATGTGCTAAAGGGAGTGTCCTCGAGAAAACACATTTGGTCAATGGGGGATAGGTTTTTCAAATTGTCCTATCACTACTACGGTACTTATGATTATTGGTGGGTGATTGCTATGTATAATAACACCCCAACAGAAGCCCATTTGGAATATGGAACCACTATAGAAATTCCAGATAGCCCCGGGGCCATTGCAGGAGGGGTGTAGGGTGGGCATTGAAGATTTTGTTAAGACTTTTAAAGGTGAAAAAGAGAAATTACTCGGGGGAACAGAAGGGGGCTCAACCGCCAAAATAGACGTGGGAGTTTGGGAAACCGGCTACGGGGCTACAAATTCTACTACTAGAATTTTTGTTCCGGGGCTCTTCACTGGTGTTGGAGGCATCACTTGGACAAAAGACGCGCTGGAGTCAATAGGTTGGTTTGATGCTACTGAAAAGGCAGGGTGGAGCACCTCAGAGGAAAGAGCAGCATTCGATGCTGCGGCAGCAGAAATTGCAAATTATGAACAATGGGGCAAAGACTTTCTCTTTTTGATTGCCAACGAGGAGTCAGCAAAAGAAGGGTTTGTCGCATGGGCGATTGAAGCAAATGTTGTCACAGACGAAGCGCAAGCAATTGAGGCATTTGAGAAAAGCTCCCAATCAACTTTAAATTTTCCTGATGATCACATAGCAATTGTTAGTTATTATCAGATAGGCACCGGCATGTTTTATTCTGCTGCCGCTAAGGCTTGGTATGCTGATGGGAAAGGCGATGAAATTCTCCGAGAATTTGGCGCTGCGACATCCGGGTTGGATGAGGGCTTGGAAAGCTTATCGGCCTCGGAAGCAGCCGCCGAAAGCGCTATTGGGGCACAATTAATAAAAGATCGGCTAGCCGCCGGCCTCAACAAGGCCCCCGAACCGGAAAAGGATAAAGAAAAGGAAGAAGAAGCGTCCAATGTATTTTGGGAGAAATATTCCGAGCAATGCGCGTTTCTTGCAAATTTAGAAAACTTTTCCAATTATTTTAAAAACCAAAGAAAAGGAAAACCATATTATTGGGGAGGACGATGCATTCCTTTTTCCATGGGGGATAGCGAACAAGAGGTTGTTAATGTTTTAAGAGGTTGGCACGACTCTGATGAGTTTGTTACACATGCTCCAAAAGATTTATATTCTCACATCGGCCACAAACTTAAGATCTATTTGGTTCGGCCAAAATTCAGTAAGAATGGGAAACTCTCCGAGCTTCAAGAAATTCCATTTTTGTTATCCCAAGCCAAGGTAAAGGAGGGCAAAATGACGGTTGTTGCCGGGGGAGACAAAGGGGTGCAGGCATCATCTGCTAGGGTACCAGCAACGGCCGACGAGGTGGCAACAGTAGTGATCGAAAAAGCAATAACACTTGAAGAACAATTAATCCAACAAAACATTCAAGCAGTCACGGCTGGTGAGGGGGATGCAAAATTAGATAATTTGGGCGGGAGAATCGTTTTTGATTCTTTTTCATACACCATGGACGGCAGCAATCCCGCGACAGCCAGAAGGGATGTTAAAGCTAAACTCAAATTCAAATTGGCATCGGCCTCAATGTTAGGAGCACAATTGCAAGTCATAACAAAGGAAGGTGAAGTCTCGGTGGCACACACTTATAGCCTAAAAGATTTGATAGTTTACCCAGACACAATCGGAAACTCTAATGGCTTGGGCTCCACAATAATCAATCAATATTCCCCGGACTACAATAGAATTCGAGTTATTTTGAATTGTCAAATAGACTCAGAGAATATTTCAAAAGATGATGATGAGGTGACTGGTAAAGTTGAAGTGGTCAATAGTTCTTTGATGACTTCAACTTTGGTTTTAAATTTAGCCTTGGAAGATCATGAAATTTCTATTAATCATAAATCCAATTTACAATATGAATTGACGATTTCTTATCGCGGATATATGGAAACAGCGCTAAAATCTCCAGCGATGGATGCTTTGGCTGATAAAAAATTAATTATAGAAAGAAAAGATACGGAAGATGCTCAAAGAAAAGTTATTATGGAGGCCGCCGGCTGCCCAATAGAAGACTTAAGAAGCATCAAGAAGGATTTAGCACGACAGTCCAATTCTATTACAACAGAATCAAGACGAAGAAAAATAATTCCCGAACTTTATAAACGAAAATTTATAAAAGAAGTCAGTTTGAGCGAGCATGCTCTCATGGCGGCCACAAAACACAATTTTTCTAATAAAGATTACAACAACGAGATTTTTCTGGATAGTTCCCTGATAGGTGCGGCGGCAGTGGCGGAGGCTCCTGCTGCGGGTGGTGAAGCATCTACAACAATTCAGCCAAAAAGAAAAGAGGCGATAATCGATCCATCCCAACCAAGCGTTCATTTCTTTTCCTTGGGCGACCTAATGGACGTTGTTTCTGATGTTCTATATGGCGAAATCGGAGAACAAGACAAACGCGATTCTTATGATGAACTCGTAGATAATGTCAGTCATTTGAAGCTTAGATTCGGGGCGGGGTCATTTCTTTGGAAAAATCCGGCGTTAGAAAATGCAGTCGGGATATCCATAAACATCTTAGACATTCCAGTATCTTTACAATTTTTTAAGAATTGGTATGAAGAAGTGGTCGTTAAAAAAGAGAGAAAGTATTATCCGGTCATAACATTTGTAAGAGATCTTGTTGAGAGGCTTATCACAAATGTTATGAATGAACAATGTTTTAATTATGTGAACGAAGAAAAGATTACATTTAGAGTCGGGCATTTCGAAGCGGTTGGAGACCCCTTGTTGGATGCGTGGGTTGGATATAATACAAAATGGCAAGATGAATATGGGTGGGTGCCAATAACAGAAGGGATGTACGCTGGAAACAATAGGTGGGGAACGACTAGTGTTTCCAGACACATAAATGAAAACGCAGGCCAAGTCCTCGATCTAAGCCCAAGTACATTGGACAAGGGAGAGGGTCTTCCCTTCTTTAAAGTTGATGATACCTCCCCGGTTACAAATTATACTAATTACGCCATAATTTACACGTCATCACACAACGTTTATAGCGAAAAACACGACGGCAGTAGAAAAGATTTTGAAGATGTTGGCATGTCATTTTTCAAAATTAATAGATCTATTAAAACCGGATGTGTGAAAACGGCATCTTTTAAAAGAACAAATGCCCCCGGACTAAGAGAGTCTCGTTATTTCAACGGCGGGGCCGGCGGAATGAGCCTTCTATCAAACCACTACAGCGTTTCAATGGAATTGGAGCCAAACACCTTGTTTAAGCCCGGAATGCTGTGTTTTGTTGCCTTGGAGCCAGATGATGGAGACAATATGGGTTGGCCAACGGATAAGGGTTCTCTTTCCAATGTGTTGGGCATCGGAGGATATCACCTAATAACCAAAGTTGAAGGGTCGATTAAATCAGATCAAAGCTTCACAAGCAAAGTTGACGCCATATGGACAAGAACAACAGATATTAGCGCATTTAGGAGGAAGGGCTCGGATCCGACGGCGGAAGAGATTGCAGCCGCCGCCACCAAATCCGCCAACTGCGCCAGCCTAGCAGCGGAGACCAAGAGAGTGGCAGAAGCAGGAGAAGTAAGAGCGGCTTTAGAAGCACAACCATAGGAGAACTATATGAAATGTTAAAATTATTATCTTTACTATCTTTGTGTTTTGCACAAGATGTTCCGCAAGAAGTCATGACAGTTCAAAGTAGTCGAATGTATGAGGTGTATGTTGAAGATCCAATAATAATAAACAATTCTGATTATGGAATTTTAGTTGACAAAAACCTTGTGTTCGGTTATACTTCTGTTTATAAACGATATGCAAAAGATCAGCACGGACCAGCAAATGATATTATCTTGGTATATAACTCCGAAACCATCTCTTCTATCTATGAAGATTGTAACTATGACAAGGATGCTCTTAAATGTGCATATGACAACGGACATCTTCTTCTTAGGACATTTATCCATGTCAACGGAGATCAAATGATTATTCAAATGGCTCTTTACGATGAATACATGCAAATTGTTAATCATTCAATTAAAACCAAAAGAGGAATAACAAGATATTTAGTAAGACAAAAGGTTACGACCACCGGAGGAAGAAATAACAATTCAGTTTATGTGAATGGTGGTAATTGTTCCGGCAATTCTTGCAAAATGCCCAACAACGCGCCTAGAAAAAAAATCGTTGAAGATTTAGATCCAATCAAAATTATTTTCCACCCAAAGGTATTTAATAGAGACATCGAGCAAGCGTCCATTTCATTATGGACCGGAGTAAACTTATAATGGCAAGAGAATTTAGAGGCACAAATGATATAACATCAGCCAAAGATATTTGGTGGCATAGAGCAAATTTTTATGTCAATGCCTACCAAGGTTCGCTCAAAGAAACAAAGGATTTGTCTTTCTTCGAGCAAGCATATTATGGCACCATTGACCACAAGGATAATTCCATAATGCCCAAAACCAAATATTTGAAACCATTAACCGCGACAAACAGCCCCGGCACAGGAATGATTGCAATGGATTTTGTTGTTGATGCGTTTGATGATGTTAGAAAAAGTTTTCAATACGCATGCAACGCCGGATTGCTTGAAAAAAGCAATCCGCTAATGTATTCTATGGAGGCAAAAAGAGCATACCGTTCTCCCTATAAAGACTATGAAACCACCCTCTCAGGAATATTCCTGAGATACAATACAGAAATTTTAGCAAACCACACCGACCTTAATAAGATAACCGATTTTTACTCATATGTCAAGTTATTTTTAAAAATAATATCTAGAGATCAAACACGCACCCCAATAACAATGGAAAAGTGGTGTAGATCAACCTCTGCTAGTGTTTTCCATTCGGGCCTTGCAATAGACATTGGGGGGCTGGACATAGATAAAGATCAAGCAAAAATAGATAATTTCATTGATGACAAGAATTTTAATTACTACAAGAAAGTTATGCTGAACAGAGGCTTCTCTCTGATGGAGCATGCTCCTTGGATTCTGATCGCGGATTTACAATCCCCAGCCATGGCACCATATCTTGGCAAATATAGAATTAGTAAATTTGAAGATATATTTAATAGGTATAATATAACATATAATATTAATTTAAATACAATTAAAAGAATTATAGTAAAGTATTATAATTTCTTTGCAATTGTCAATTCAGAAATTAAAGATTTAATTGTCTGTAGTGGAAAAACAAAACAAAAATATACACAAAGAAATCAAATTTCTCAAGCTTCAATTGCAGATGATTATTGGTATGATTTATATATTTCATTCAGAAATTACGAGGAAGGCCATCCCTTTACAGAAAACAAAATAAAAAGTATAAAAAGAAGAGCAAAAATACTTGACAAGAATAAGGTAATGGGCTATATTAATAGTAGGTTCGGAAATCAAACTTGGAACAAACCCTATGGTTATGATGACTTTGCAAGAAACGTCAGAAAACCCATAAGTTCAGTTCCTTTTGCAAACGAATCTAGAACTTCTTCTGGGGCCACACTGACAACTGGTACTTCTATAAGAAGTTCTGGTCCGTCGGGAGGCGGTGGTGGATATTAAGCGTTGGAGGACGCATGACAACCTTTCAGGTTATTGACGATAAAAATGAATGCTTTGGACTTTATGGTAATGAACAATTTTTTTATGATGGCAGAATTCCTAACGGGTTCGATCGGACATGGAATTGGTCTCGTCACTTGCGGGATCACCCTATTGATTATGCTTCTTTGTACTGTAGCGGAAGAGATATTAAAGACGTTTGCCCAGTCGAACTCAGAAGCAGATTCGAATATCGAGAACAAAAAATAAATGCGTTTGTAAATTCTTTTCTCAACGCGAAAATTAATATAGAAGATGTGTGCGTGTTTGATCTTATACCAGAAAAACACCTTCATCACTTTTTAGACATCAAAAATCGCATTTGTGATCACGTTTTCGACACGATTCCTCGGCCAAAGAACTATTCGTTCCTCCGAGAAACATATGAGACTATCCAAGAAATCGCACTGCAGCCGATCAAAGTCAATTGGGAGAAAATGGAAAATTTATCCCTCCATGACGCCAAGGCTCGCAGCCTCTACATTAGATTCTTTGGGAAACCGCTCCGGGTTGTTTATGATTTGTTTGGATCCAAGACAGGTCGCTTGACGACAACTTCCAAGTCTTTTCCCATTATGAATATTAAAGCGGAGAATAAAGAGGCAATTCTCCCAATGAATGATTTCTTTGTGGCGCTTGACTATAATGGGGCTGAGATTAGGGCCCTGTTGGCTCTGTGTGGCCATCCGCAACCAAATGGGGACATTCATGCATGGAATGTGGAAAACGTCTTCTCAGGCACCGTGGATAGGGAGAAAGCGAAACGCAAGTTTTTCGCTTGGCTTTACAATCCCAATTCGAACAAGATCGAATCAGAGCATTATGATCGAAAAAAGGTTTTAGAAAAGTTTTATAAACAAGGAGCAGTTCATACACCTTTCGGAAGAGAAATCCAAAGTGATGATTTTCACGCATTGAATTATTTATTGCAAAGCTCCTCTTCTGATAACTGTGTCACTCAAGTAAACAAGGTTCACAGATTTCTTAGGAACAAGAGAACTAATGTGTCATGGGCGGTTCATGATTCTGTTCTTCTTGATATGGGTTTTGAAGATCGCCACTTGATCCCTCAAATTAGGGAGCTTTTTGAAGATACAACGTTGGGTCATTTCAAGTCAAGTATTTCAATTGGAAAAAATTACGGTAACATGAGGGAGATAGAATAATGATGGTAATAGGAATCGGTGGTGCCGGAAGAGCAGTGGCATCACAATTTAATAAATTCCCGGAATATGAAACATTGCTTCCCGAGGTTCAAAAATTTGCAACCGTTGAGGAATATGAAAAAAATTGCCCTAAGATTGAAAAGGCTTTCGAGGGAACAGTTTGGGTCATTGTATCAGGAGCTAGCAAAGAGTCTGGAATGACGTTGAGATTGATGGAGCAATTCAGACATTGCAAAATCAAGGTTGCTTACATATATCCAGAGACCATGTTTTTAGATGATAAAGCAAAGAAAAGAAATAAAGTTTGTTTTAATATTCTTCAAGAATACGCAAGGTCGGGGCTTTTGGATTCCATCTATCTTTTTTCTAATAAAAAAATGGCAGAATTGCTTGACACGGGTTGCATAACGAGTTATTATACTAGTATAAATGAAGCAATATCTAGCGTCATTCATTATTACAATTACTATGGAGGCATTGAACCCGAACTTGGGAACCTAAGAGATCCAAAAGAGATCTCAAAAATAAGAACATTTGGAATTTATGATTTAGAAAAAAATGAAAAAAAAATGTTTTTTTTACTTGACAACATCATTGAAAAATGTTATATTATTAACATAACGGAACAAGACTTATTGGAAAATAAAGTGATCCTATCGCAAATCAAACAAAAAGTTAAAAAGGACATAGAGAATGACCTAAACTCTTCTTTCGTTATATTTAAAACTAACCATAAGGCAAATTTTTGCCACACTATAAACTACACTCATTATATACAATCGGAGGAACAATGAGCATAACTAACAACTACACTGCATATACTGGAACTTTTACTACTCAATCTGGTGCCGTTCGCACAATGACTTTTATTCGCAATAAGGATATCCCAAGCTCTGTGATCGGAACCGGAAAACGAGTCATTTCGGAAGGAACGGAGGTGGTGTATGATATTGAAAAAGGAGGTCTTCGCACCTTTAATTGGAATACCGTTCAAGGAGATATAACGAATAAGACAATTCGTTATTCTTTCAACAGTCATTCACAACGATAAAAAAATAAACTTTTTACTTGACAGCACATAGCAAACATGCTATATTATTAAAGAGGGCGAGATTCAATCACAAATAATGTAAATGTTGATGATAAAAAAAGATTTAAATAATACTTGACACACTAATCACAACATGTTATATTATAGAGGAGGGGCAAGCTCTCGAGTATTCTTAACTAACGGAGGTAACATGAATACAACTAACAATACTTATGCAACTTATACTGGAACTTTTGTAAAGCAAAATGGTCAAGCTCGGACTATGACTTTTATTAAAAGTTCGGATATTCCAAGCAATGTAACTTCGGGCCAAACTCGAAATCTTCGCGAAGGTCAAGAAGTAGTGTTCGACATTGAACGAGGCGGTTTCCGCATCTTCAACTGGAATACTGTCAAAGGAATTATTGCTGAAGGTTCAACAAGCTATAACTTTGTGACAACCAACGGTCAATAATAGTGAAAATAGTCGGATGATGGCACGTCGAGTAGCTTAACAAGCCGGTGAGACTAGGATAAAATAAATCCATCATCATCTTTTTTAACAAAACATAGCGGGGGGTTAAATAACCCCTTGACTTTAGGGTGCATCCCCAATAATGATCATAATAACAAAAGGAAAAATAAACAATGGCTATTAATTTAGATAAAATGAAAGCAAAACTCGATACTTCTCGCAACGGAAGATCAAAAAGTAACAGTACCAAATGGCGACCATCTGAAGGAGATCAAACTATTCGAATTCTCCCGACTGCTGATGGCGACCCTTTTAAGGAATTTCACTTTCACTACAATGTAGGAAAGAACCCGGGAATTCTGTGTCCAAAGCGTAACTATAGTGAGGACTGCCCAATCTGTGACTTTGCGTCAAAACTGTGGAGAGAAGGTGTATCGAGCAATGATGATACATCAAAACGAGAAGCAAAGAAGCTCTTTGCACGTAAGCGTTACTATTCCCCAATCCTTATTCGAGGTGAAGAATCTGATGGAGTAAAGGTTTGGTCTTATGGAAAAACTGCTTACGAAACCCTTTTGGGTTATGTGTTAGATCCAGACTATGGTGACATCACAGACCCAGAAACCGGAACCGATATTGTGTTGAACTACAACATTCCCGGTACCCCCGGATCTTTCCCGAAAACAGTCCTCAAGCCACGTCGACGCCCCTCTGTCCTCTGTGACGATATGGTGGATGACTGCGAAAGCCTACTTGAAAGTATTCCTGAAATTGAAAGTCTCTTCGAAAGAAAAACCGGAGAAGAAATTCAAGCGCTGTTGGATGATTTTTTGTCCTCCGATACGTCCTCCGAATCATCCTCGAGCCAAATGAGGAAATACGGCAAGGTAGAACAAGCAGTTAAGGAGTTGATGGGATAAGACTGCTCCTCGAAACGCGAGTTGTAGCCGTCCGTGGCACCCGGGCGAATAAATAGGTGCCATTTTTTATTTGACAAGTTATAACATATATGTTATATTATTAGTATGATTAAATTGTAAACTATACGGAGGTACAATGGAAACCAAAATCATTAATGATCCAAATTCGACTTCACTTTCGGATAAATGTGGAAACTATTTAAACAATAGACTCAAGCAAGATCCGGATTTTGATGCTTCTACGTGGATCCAACAAATTTGGGATATTACTCCCGATGCTCAGAGAACATTTAAGGCCGTTAGCGATCCCTTACAATCTTTAGAAGCTATTATTTTAGAACTCACAGATAATAGTGATGATGAAAAAGCAAAACATGTTTATATTCAAATCCATGAAGAAGACAACGGGTCGCTTCGTTCGAAAATTTCCATTTCTATAACTGACGATGGAAATGGAATGGATTTTACAGCACTTAAAAACATGTTTACTATTGGAAAATCTGGGTCACACAAAGGATTCAATACTCAAGGCCACAAGGGCTTGGGCGCCATAGCAGCAGGAATGGCTGCTGGTAAAAAAATGTGGGTTATCACGAAAACAGAAGATGGAGAAATGCTCGGTGCTATGCTGGATTTCTCAAAAGTTAAAGAAGACACAAGAAATGCATGGAATGATCCTGAAATAACTAGGTGTTTCAATGAACAAGAAATAGATACTTATTTTCCAAAGGAAGCTATAACGGATTTCGGACGCAACAATCACGGTACAACTATTTATCTTGAAGAAATATATGAAAAATGGGGAAAAAGCAAGAAAATTATTGCTAATAAGCTGAAAAGATCAAAATCAAAAACCCACAGACAAAGCATCAGTTTTCGATATCGATATCTATTATTGAAGGGTGAAATCAAGATTTTTATCGATAATGCTCGCCTTTTTCCCTCTGGCCATGGCCATAACGTCACCGTCGAAGGAAAAGAGCTAGACTTTACTTATTTTCGAGATAAAACTGGTGGAAGAAGGGACTACAACATAACCATGCCGGATGGAAGAAGAGAAGAATTTTCTGCCTATTACATACAAGAAAATTATGCACAATGTTCTACAACTCCCGGGAAAGCTTGCATTCATTTGATTAGAAATAACAAAGAAATTTCTACTAGTAAAATTGAATTAAAGGGGCATCAAAACGATTGGAGTATAGGGAATTTGGGAATTGATTTGCACTTGCCGGCTACTATAGTAGATTCTTATATGGCTTTAAGTTCTGATAAGGTTGTCAATAGTCTTGAGTTAAGCGGCCATCAGGATTATGATTTTTATAAAGTTATTTACAACGCTATTTCCTCTGATATAAAACAGATCAAAGATTATAATGCTAAGAATTTTATCTTCAAAGAAGATACGGGTCTTAGAGGTGTTAAAAAATGGCCAGAAAGAATCTATCAAATGAGATATTTAGAGTGGCTTAGAGAAGGAATGATCGATGAAGGTAAATCAGAAGAAGAAATAAATTTAAGTTTAAAGAGGGAATTTCCACTATCTACTGGTGAAAATTTTGTAAAATTTGACATCTTGAATGAAAATCAGATTGTTGAAATCAAACTAACAGCAGACAGAAAAGCATTACAGCAATGTTTAGGCTATATGGCTGATTTCGGAGTTAGAAAAATTAATTTAGTTTCTATTTTTGGAAGCGACGGAGATTTTCTCCGTCTTTTGAAAAAATGGCAGGAATTTTATAATGTTGAGATTAAATACAAAGATGTTTCATCGAGCAAAAGAATTCGAGCATTCTTACTAAATCCAGAATGCTCGGAAGCAGAGAAAAAGATTATTGCAGAATACAAACGAAAACAGAAAAAGAAAAAATAAATTAGACATTCCCGCAGGAAGGCATGGGGTTACAGATGTCTTAAATTTATAACACACACAAGGAGAAGAAATGAGTGAAAATAACAAAAGCGGATACCAACTCCGTCAAGAATTGTTGGGAATGGCAAGAGGAATTGTTGATGACAAAATTAAACGTTTGGA
>Ga0080013_1001060_pt1 | contig 37332 bp, 55 predicted proteins | sample ETNvirenome_6_85_FD_69236 | JGI IMG/M metagenome (GOLD analysis project Ga0080013, IMG submission 69236) | Marine viral communities from the Pacific Ocean - ETNP_6_85 (SPADES assembly) (version 2) | ecosystem: Environmental > Aquatic > Marine > Oceanic | place: Pacific Ocean | collected 2013-06-19
GAAGGCTCTTAAGGCAGTCGATAAATATATGAAAATGCCTATAGAGGATCGCAAACCTTGTATGTTTGTGCTAGACTCTCTAGGAATGCTCTCTACTGAGAAAGAGATTAGAGATGCATTGGATGATAAGCAAGTTCGTGATATGACCAAATCTCAATTGGTTAAGGGTGCGTTCAGAATGTTAACACTCAAATTAGGTCAAGCAAATGTCCCGCTCATCGTCACAAACCATACATATGATGTCATCGGATCATACGTTCCCACCAAAGAAATGGGCGGAGGCAGCGGCCTCAAATATGCAGCGTCTACGATCATTTATCTCAGCAAAAAGAAAGAAAAGGATGGAACAGAAGTCATTGGCAATCTTATTAAAGCTAAGACAGCAAAGTCGCGTTTAAGTAAGGAGAATAAGGATGTCACTATTCGTTTATTTTACGATAGTCGTGGTCTTGATAGGTATTATGGTCTTCTTGAACTCGGTGAGATTGGCGGACTTTGGAAGAACGTTGCCGGACGTTATGAAATAGACGGCAAGAAGGTATATGCTAAAGCGATCTACAAAGATCCAGAATCTTATTTTACTCAAGATGTAATGGAGAAACTTGACCAAATTGCTATGAAGGAGTTTTCATATGGAGAGAGTTGAATTATTAATACTCAACAATCTACTCAACAACGAAACTTATATTAGAAAGACAATTCCTTTCATTAAAGAAGAATACTTTAAAGAACAACGGGAAAAGATTATCTTTCAGGAGATTTTTTCCTTTATGGAAAAATACTCTAAACCAATTACTCCTGAGGCATTAATTATTGAGGTGGAGAATCGTGATGACATCACTCAAGATGTTTACACAGATATCCTCCAGTGCGTCAACTCTTTCGAGGAGACTGATACTAATCCAGATTGGTTGATCGATACTACTGAGAAGTGGTGTCGTGATAGTGCTATCTACCTTGCTCTTATGGATGCCATTCAGATTGCTGATGGTAAGGACAAGGATCGTGGTAGGGATGCTATCCCATCAATCCTCTCAGATGCTCTCTCAGTGAGTTTTAGCAGTCGTGTGGGTCACGACTACCTGGAGGATTATGATGACCGATATGAGTATTATCATAGGAAAGAATCTAAGATTCCATTCGACTTGGAATACTTCAATAAGATTACTAAAGGTGGTCTACCAAATAAGACTCTGAATATTGCACTTGCTGGCACTGGTGTCGGTAAGTCTCTGTTTATGTGTCATATGGCAGCAGCATCTCTGACGCAGGGTAAGAATGTTCTCTACATCACTTGTGAGATGGCAGAGGAAAAGATTGCTGAGCGTATTGATGCTAACCTTTTGAATGTTAATATTCAGTATATCACTGATTTACCTAAGTCGATGTTTGAATCAAAGGTAAATAGTATTGCTAAGAAGACTCAAGGATCTTTGATCATTAAAGAGTATCCAACAGCATCCGCACACGTTGGGCACTTCCGTGCTTTACTTAATGAACTTGTTATTAAGAAATCATTTCGACCTGATATTGTTTTCATTGATTACCTTAATATATGCGCTTCCTCCCGCTATCGCGCATCCGGTTCTGTCAATTCATATTCGTATATTAAGGCTATTGCAGAGGAGCTTAGAGGGTTGGCTGTCGAAGCCGAGGTCCCTATCGTATCTGCCACCCAGACCACTCGTTCTGGTTATGGTAGCTCTGACGTTGACATTACTGACACTAGTGAGTCCTTTGGTCTCCCTGCTACTGCTGATCTTATGTTTGCCCTTATCTCTACCGAGGAGTTGGAACAACTTGGACAGTTGATGGTTAAACAGTTGAAGAATAGATATAACGATCCCACTATCAATAAGAGATTTATTGTCGGCATTGATCGTGCCAAGATGAGATTATATGATTGTGAGCAGACTGCACAGGATGATATGATTGACAATATGGGCACTCCTTCGTATAATAATGACGAGGAACAATCCAACTTGAAGAACAAGTTTGCTGCCATTAATTTCTAATGTATTTTGTATTTAATCCCCGTGGTCAAAAAATTGCTGATTGCGGTGCTCATCGAGATGCTGTAAATCTTGTTAATATGAGAAACTGTAGATGGGAGGGACATTATTATTAATTCAAATACTCTACCAAATGCTTTTTTAATTGCTCCATTCTCAACTCTTACTGCTGCAAAGAAAGCAATTTTAGAAACTCCACCATCATCCACCAACTTACCGATTACCAATTATGAGAAAGGCACAACTGACCATTACAGATCCACAAGATCAAATCACATCAAAACTACATCTCCTCAAAAAAGAACACCAAATCAACATCTCCAGTTTTTGCAGAGATTACGTAGGTCAAGGAATAGAAAAATACTTAAAGAAAATATCTTACCAAAAAACAACAAATACGCCCTGCCAATCAAATGAAACTAACAATCCATCTTATCCCGGATTTAAAATGACCAAAAAAGTAAACACTGACGCATATCTTGAGTTTGTAAATGCAGTTACATCTGCACCTAGTAAAGATGCTGATGCCTTTGAGTATCGTATCCAAGAACTGAGGGGAGAAGGATTTGAAACTTGGAGACTCTTGACTGCTGCTGTAGGTATGTCCGCAGAGGCAGGTGAGTTTACTGAGGTTGTTAAAAAGATTATCTTCCAAGGCAAACCTGCCAATGAAGAAAACCTGTTCCACCTCAAGCGTGAACTCGGTGACATTATGTGGTATGTTGCTCAAGCCTGTATGGGTCTCAACATCTCACTTGATGAAATCATTGAGATGAATGTAGATAAACTCAAGTCCCGTTATCCTGGTGGTGAGTTTGATGTTCACTACTCAGAAAACCGTAAAGACGGTGACGTGTGATCTAAATAGTAAAACCAGATCCAGTTAAAGAATAAGAGGAATCCTAATGAGTTGTAATGTTGACATTGATTTGAAAGTAAATATTCATACTGCTGCTATTGTGAGACAGGCACTGTTTCTGTATACAAAGCAAGACAGTTATGAGTTCCCAGGTGAGAGGACCGTTGCTATCCGCAGTGTGATCCAACAACTTGACGAACAGATTGAATCTAATTTACCGGAGGATCACACCCATGAATAAAGATCCACTGTCACCCGAAGAGGTACAAGCAGCGTCGGATAGATTCTTTCCTCTGTTTGATATCATCTTTCGCAATATGCCCGAGGGATCTAAGACAGAGGATTGTCTTAAAGTTATGGAATCCGTCTGCTCTCTTGCTCACAAGATGAGATTGGAAGAGGAAGAGGGTGTCGCACCATTTGGTTTTAATAAAAAACCAGTTGACAAAAAGTGAGATGACTACTGTAATCAATCATGTAGCAGCATTTTGGACTGTTGTTGTAATGAACTGCGTTCAACCAGTCAATTGGCAATACTGTTACAGGGTTGATCAGTGGTTAGTTCCAGAACTTCATGAGGGATGGAAACTGTATACTGGAGAAACAGTCCCTTATCAAAAGGAAAGGGACTTTCTTGAGGGGTTATAGCTCAGTTGGTAGATCGCCTGCTTTGCAAGCAGGATGTCAGGAGTTCGAGTCTCCTTAACTCCATAAATAAAGGTAAACGTCGGTGGAGCGTATTCCTATGGCAATTACTATTCCCCCATCTGCAGTAAAGACTTTTGAGAAAGTCATGGGTGCATTAGGTGGAGAAGATTATTCTTACTATCTTTTCGATGTTAAGAACCCCAATGAAAATCCCAGAGCAAAAAAAGTTCTTGAGATGGTGGTCTATGTGCCACAAGCAAAGAGAGTAACGGCAGCTGCTAATATTCAAACATCTCTTGATGGAGATGGAGTTAAAGTTAAAATATTAGAAAAAGAAACTGAGTTAGATGTATACTTAATAGGCGATGTAAAAAAATACATTAGAATTCTTGTAAAACCAAACGGATCAAAAGGATCTGGTGGTGGGTCTGCAGCAACAGCAATACAAGAATCGGCGCAGTGTGTATACGCTGCTATGAGATATTATTGTGGTGAGAAGGAAATCTATACCATAGAAGATCTTCAGTGTGGAATGAAATATGCTGATGTGGGTGGTACAAAACTAGAAGAAATTATGGGTATTCCAAAAGAATGGAAAGAAGGATCTGTGAAAGGGGCAAATGAAATATTTGAAAAGGTTGGTGGATCTGGATATAAATTTTTGAGAGGAGATAGGGATCTTGATGATGGAGCAATTAAAAAAGCATTTGGTAGAGTAAAGGGACAAACTAATCTCTCTTCAGAGGATAAGTGGAATCCTGCCGATATATGGATGGTGAAGGAATCTGAGATTGCAGAGATTAAGAAGCATTTGGATGGAGAGAATACTATTGATTGTTTAAACAATGCACTCCTTCAATTGTTTAATGAGGAAAAATTGATTGGTATTTCTCTCAAAAAGATTGAGGGTACGCCAAAGATGGATCCTAAAAATAATCAATCCGTTGCAGTTAGAAAGGCAAACGAAAAGGCAAAGTATGAAAAGTATGATCTCACCTTTACTTCCTCTATGGATGTTTATCTCTATTATGGACCTGGACAGTTTGATAAATTTCAAGCAAGAAATTTTGGTGGGTCTTCTAAAGGAGATTGGAAGTTAGAACTGAAAGGAAAATCTGCTGCTCAAGGAAAAGTTCAAGGTGCAGTTGTTGTTGAACTTTTAAAAAATGCAGGATTTACAAACATAAATCAATTTAATATTCCTACCTGGGCAGAGTCTGATCCAAATGCAAGTAAATCAAAAGATATCACAATTGAGATCTATGATTTGTTGAAAGAATATAATGCAAAAGGACTTGACCAAACGAAGAAACAAGAAATAAATATGAAGGTAGAAATTGATACTCAGGATAAGTCTTGGAGATATAGTAAACTTGCTGGGTTAAGATTTTTAGATTGGTTGAACACGTCCTGTAAAGATAAAGATATGGCAATGAAGGAACTTTATCTTTATGCGTCATCTCAGTCAGATAAATCTTCCGTATACTACAAGTTACAATAACTAAACTGTCCACTCCACCCCTCTCTGCCCTATAATAAGATCATGGCAAAAAACACACACCTAGAACACCTTGAAGATGACATCCTCAACAATGGGACTCAGGGAGGATTCAACGCAATCAACTTCCTTAGAGAACTTGGTAGTATGCTTACGGAACCAACGTCACCAATACGTGTGACTACTAAGTGGGATGGTGCTCCTGCTATTGTTTGTGGAATTGATCCTAGGTGGGATGCTTTTTTTGTAGGAACAAAGTCTGTATTTGCAAAGACTAATCCTAAAAAGATGTATACTTCTGAGCAGATTGATGAGAACTACTCTGGTCAGTTGGCAGCAAAACTCAAGGCAGCACTAAAATACTTCCCCAAACTTGGTATTACTGGTGTGGTTCAGGGTGACCTCCTGTTTACTGATGATAAAAAGAGGGCAACAATTGGTGGTGAGAGGATGATTACCTTCCAACCAAACACCATTGTGTATGCTGTGCCAGAGAACTCTGATCTCGGTAGGCAAATTCAGAGAGCAAAGATTGGTATTGTATTCCATACAAGGTATACTGGTCCAACTACAGCAGATATGAATGCTAGTTTTGGTGTAGACATTACAAATTTTAACAATGTCCCTGACGTTTATGCAGCAACCGCTACATTCTCAGATGCCAGTGGCGCAGCAACTTTTAATGCTGCTGAACTACAAAAATACAAGTCTGCTGTCAACAAAGCAGAGGGTTCACTTAAGCAAGCATCAAAATTCCTAAATATTTTAGGAGAAACAGGACAGGGAAAGTTTCTTCTCTCTACACTTTTTAAACAATTTTTTAACACATACATTAGGCAGGGTAAGAGTATCCCCAATGTAAACCGTGTAATACAAGAATTTTCAGTTTACTACGATACTCTTCTGCAGAAAGAGATTGACTCTAAGAAGACACCATCTGCAAAAGACAAATATGCAAAAATGCAAAAAGAAGGGCTCAAATTCATTGAGTCGAATAAGAGATCTATTTACTTCACCATTTCATCATATTCTAATCTCCAGGCATCTAAGGAACTGGTCATTAGGAAATTGGAAAAGGTTAAAACGCTTGGAACATTCCTTCGCACTGAGGATGGGTATAAAGTTACTGCGCCTGAAGGGTTCGTTGCGATTAGGTCTGGTCAAGCACTCAAACTGGTTGATCGTCTTGAGTTCTCCAGAGCGAACTTCACAGCAACAAAAGACTGGGACAAGACTCCCCCAGGATACAAGGGTGTTGAGGTTTGATAAATAAAAATAAAGTCTAGTAATATAATGAAATCCCTATTTAACTTTTTATCGGAGGCATCGAATTCTCAAGCGTCGATGCAAGCCCAACGCCTAGGTTATATTGGCGATGGGCACGGTGGATGGTATGATAAGAATGGTGAGTTCGTTGCTAAGACTGTCGGTGGCAAACTTAAGTTCTTCAATCAGAATCAAAAGGTTGGTCAACAGGATCCTAAACAAGTAAGAACTCCTGCAAATCAGCAACCAACTGCAACTCAGGCAAACTCACCTTCATCAAAGGCAGCAGCACAGGATGCTGAGCAGGGAGCAGAGGGTCAGGACGGTGAGCAAGCAGCAGCGGGCGAGTTCGGTACATTTGCTGATGGTACACCTCGTAGAATAGTGGCACCTACAAGAGCAGATGGATCACCAAAGGAGGATCTTGGAACTCTTACTGTAACATTTGGTAGATTTAATCCACCAACAGTTGGACACAAAAAACTATTAGACCAAGCAAAGAAAGCAGCAGGTAAGGGAGCACTTAAGATCTATCCATCCAGGACTCAAGATCCCAAAAAGAATCCTCTTGATCCTGACGAGAAGGTTGATGTAATGAGGCAGATGTATCCTGATCACGCTGATAGCATTGTTAATGATCCCAACTCAAAAAATATCTTTGATGTGCTCAAGCAAGCACACGCTGATGGATACTCCGATGTGAAGATTGTCGTGGGTGGTGACCGTGTTGCTGAGTTTGGCAAGATGTCAGACAAATATAATGGACAACTCTATGACTTTGCTGGAGTAGAGACTATCTCTGCTGGTGACAGAGACCCTGATGCTGAGGGCGTTGAGGGTATGTCAGCATCCAAGATGAGAAAAGCAGCAGCATCTAATGACTTTGAGACATTCAGGTCTGGTATCCCCGATATTATTGATGATAAGACTGCTAAGAAGATGATGAACAGTCTTCGTAAGAAGATGAATGTTGAGGAGGGATGGAATCTGTGGGAGATTGCTCCTAAATTTGACTGGAAGAATCTCCGTGAGAACTATATCAGGAGAAAGTTATTTGATGTTGGTCAGTTGGTTGAGAGTCTTACTACTGGTCTTGTAGGTAGAGTCATCCGTCGTGGAGCAAACTATCTTATCTGTGTGACTGAGGACAATGTAATGTTCAAGTCTTGGATTAAAGACATTCACGAGTATACTGAAGTCAAGATGAGGAGGAAGGAAAGAGTAAAGGGCAAACCAAATACTCTTACTGGTACTGATGGATACTTTAAGTATGTCGCAAGTATGACACCCGGATTTGAGAAGGGTGATAAAACAGATCTTCAACCTGGTGGTAAACCATATAAGGGTCCAGGATACAAGGAATCTTTCGATATTCGTAATTTCATAAATAAGTATAAGAAAAAGAGCGTCTAAACCCTTATAACAATGTCAATGAATCCCCTTAACGATATCTCCAAGGTTTATATGAATGAGGTATTGAAACCTCAGCTTGGAAACCCTGCCGAGAAAGGTGGCGAACAAAAGCGTGGTGGAACTGACGAAGAGTCATCCGATAAGCGTATTCGTCAAGCAGTCTATGACATTCGTTATAGAGCAAAAGAAAAGAATTTAGAACTGCCACAAGCATACTCTCAGTACATTGGCGGAAGTCAAATGTCTGGTGAAGAGAAGGCTGCTGTCAAAGAGAAACTTGGTCTCTCTGAGGAGGTTGTATCTGAGGAAGAAGAAAGATATCAGGTCCGCATTGTAACTAAGCAAGGTAAAACTAAGTACGAGAAAAAGAGCAGGTCTCAAATCTCTGCACTTCGTGCTGACCCAATCATCTCATCTGTAGAGATGTCAAAGAGTGGACCATCATCATCTAAGCCTTCTGGTAAACTTGATCCAGTAGGTAAGGAAGATAGTGACGTTGACAACGATGGTGACGTTGATAAGTCTGATAAGTATCTGCTGAATCGCCGTAAGGCAATCGGCAATGCAATGAAGAAGGAGAGTAAGTTCTATTCCTGGAGAGAATCTCTTACTGAGATCACCACTCCTGAGGATATGATCACTGTTAAGGGTGAGAAGGAAAGAAAGACTGACAGAGAAAAAGGTGTTAAAGAAAAGGAAGTCAGTAATAAAATCAGTATCAATCCAATCGTAAAGGAAGAGATTGAGGCACTTGGTGGATTCATTCTTGAGTCTGAAGAGGACGCAGGTATCTTTTCCGGTATGCTTGAGGTTGACTTCTATCATATGACTGATGAACTCCTTGAATGTGCTCTCCACGAGTTCTATGATGAGTGTATTGAGGAAGGACTTGATCTGTTGGAAGTCCGTAAAGAGATTGTAAAAACTCTGGCAATTGAGACTGAGTTGCTTGACGAGGCATCTGTATCCACTGGTCACGATACAAAAGTTCCTAAAGAGAAGGAAGATACGAAGACTAATACCAACGTAACTACTGGTCACGATTCAAAAGATAAGGAATCAACCAAAGGTGTTGGCACAGCAGTCAAGAAAGACAAAATGAATTCTCTTAGTAGTCTTGCCAAGAAAGCATACAATGTCTCACCTAAGAAAGTTGTAGACAAAACTAAAGATGCTTACAACAGCGACACTGGTAAGAGAGTAAGAGCAGGTGTTAAGTCTGGTCTTAAAAAGGTTGGTAAGCGACTGTCTAAGACTGCAGATGGAATTGCTGGTAGAATGTTCAGCGAGGAATCACCTGAGGCATATAAGGCATCTGCAGCAAAGCAAAATCTTGACCAGAGAAAATCAGCGATGTCCGACAAGCAGGACGATGCCCAGAGAAAGCAGGGTGTCAATCAAAAAGAAAAGATGATAAAGAGGCAGCAAATGCTTGATCGTCAGAGAGTCCAGATGCAAAAGCAAGGAAAACTTCCTACTAGCAGAATGGAAGATGTTGAAGATGTTGATGAAGCAGTCTATGGTGGAACTCCTGCTAAGAAGGAAGCACCAAAAGACACCCGTATGGTTGTCACGAATGCTGATAAGAAAGCAAACACTCCTGCATATCAGGCATACAAAGCAGGTAAGAAGAATGTCAAGACAGGCAAACCTCTATACAAGGCTGCTGACCATATGGGTGAAGAAGTTGAGAATGTAGAAGAACTCTATAAAGGTAAGCACGGTCAGTCTGATAAAGAGTATGCTGACTCTCGCTCCTCTGGTGGTAAGATGGTATCTGGTGACTCCAAGATGAGTGGTGCCGAATACACCCACGGTCGCAGAGTCAAGGCAGCAAACCCTGGTATGCAACCTGATGTAGGTGGCAAGACAAAACCCAAATCTCAGGGTAAGATGGACAAAGGCACTCGTGCAGACATGCAGTATCGTAAGGCAAACCTTGCAAAGAAAGCGAATGAAGAAGTTGTTAATGAGGAAGGTGCAGATAGACTGAAGGATCGCCGCATGGAACGTGGTGGGGTTGATGGTAACAACCGTTATGACAAAGCACCAGGAGCACCAAACACGTTTGGTAAGAAACCATCTAAAAAATATGATGGTATGTCTGCCGTCGAAAAAGTGAAGGCAAGCATTCGTGCCAAGTATGGACAGGGCGCAATCATCGATACTAAAAAGAAGTGAGATGAAGAATTGTAAGTCTAAGGAAGTGGATGAGGCAACCACATATTATAGAAGTGATCTTAAGTACCAAAAGCGTATGAAGGATCAAGCGGCAAAGCATAAAGAAAGCGATGCTAGAATGAAGCACGGTAAACGTTATAAAGAGTTTATGAATGATGCAGGTAAGGCAAAGTCTCGTCTGCGTCCCGGTGAAGTCAAACGTTTTGACAAAGCATCTGGCAAGTGGGTGTCTAACAAAGATTAAAATTTTTTAATCAAGTTGCTATATAGTTTGTAGATTATCGGTACGGACTATGTGGTCACTATTACTCCCACTGGCAAAGAAGACAATTGGTCATTTGATTGGTAAGGAAGAAGTTCGCCGTTATATGGTTGAAATTCTCCGTTCTCTGGCATCAACCACGGATAATAAGTTGGATGACAAGGCAGTTGACGTTGTTGAGTCACTGTTATTTCCTAAAGAGGAAGAAGAGACATCATCTGCCGAATAAGGCGGGTCTCTGCATTTTATAAATATTAAAAGCAAGTAATTTACAAGGGCACAGACATGGCACTTTGGGGTAATAACGACAATGTGGGATCAGCTGGTACAGTTGCTCTGAACTATGGTACAGGAGCCGTCACTGGTACTGGTACATCATTTGGCATTGCAGGTGGTTGTTCGGAGGGAGATGTAATCAGATTTGGTATTAGGGGACTTGGTGGCATATACATGGGTGATGCTGTCATCGTAAGTATTGCTAATTCCGAATCTCTGACTATTGGTTCTACCATGGGTCTGAGTGGTGTATCAATTGCAGGCACTAACTTTAGTGTTTCTCAACTTCCTAAATCAAGTGTCTTGGATTCCAAATATAGCGAATCTGCATTTTATGGCACTAATGATTCACTAGTATATGGTGTTAACGGCGCAAGTGGAGTGGTTGCTGAATATCAGGTAACTCATGAAGGTTGGGTCGGTGTTACCACATATGTGGACACTCATGGCACTTTGAGAGTTAAAAAAGAAACTCTTGTCGCAATGTCTGGTATTACTACAGCACCTTCTGACTTCTCATACCCAACCGCTGAGTGATTTCTGAGTCAATTATAAACTAAACAATAAAAGGTGTGATGAATTTTCGTGAGTTAAATGACAAAAATTTTCTCCTTTTTGCCATACAAAATTATGACAATCCACAAGCAGTATCAAAGGACGACTTTGATAAGGATTTGAATCATTTTAAGTATATCAAAAGACTTTTGAGAAAATACTTAAAGACTAGAGAATTGAAGACACACCTTTTATTGAATCACTTTATTATCATTTACAATGTATTTGGTGAAGCAGCAACTCCAATGTTGTTTTACAAGTTGGATCAAGAGATGTGGTCTTTGGTAAAAACTTTTGTTATATTTTTAAATAGACTACCAGAGTATCCAAAAACTGACGTACATAATATACTTGTTGATATTGACTGTTTAGCAGAATTGCAAAAAATTTACCATCATGGAAAAGGATAAAATCGACCGAGTAATTGATGCATTTCGCAATGCGATGTATCAAGAGTTCAGTGTAAGCGAGGAAGGTATGGTTGCTAATCCTCCAGGTGGATCTGGTGGGTTTAGTGCATCATCTCCTGCTGCTGGTCCTACCGCTGGTTATGATACAACCTTTAAACTTGATGGGCGTAATAAGTTTGTAAGAAAGGCAGTTGATAACTTAATGTCTAGAAAGAAGAAGAGACAAGATATGGCAGACCTTAAAAAAGCAGCAAAGTACAACTCTTATTTTGGAAATGCAAAATCAACTTAGTTTGGAAATGCAAAATCAAAATAAGATAAAAGTTGCAGTATTAGAGCAACGTATAGAAGACTTCTCAACTGTAGTTAATAAGTTAAATGCTGCAATTGAGAAATTGAGCGAGGTCAACAGTAACGTTGGCAAGATGTTGGCTGTCCACGAAGAAAGAATATCAAAACAAGAAGCAAGTGATGAGATTTTGTTTTACAAAATCGACAGACTCCGGGATAAAATGGAGTCTGATCACATAGAAGTCGGTAAGAGATTACAATTATTGGAGAAAAAGATCTGGATGGCACTTAGTGCATTAGCAGTTCTTATGATCTCGACCAACCCCGGCACATTAAGATTTTTAAAACCTTTACTTTCCAGCGAATCTGGTGCTATACTGAATCCAGTAGCATCCCTCATTCATGGATCAGATAGACAGTAAATATATTGGTCTTCTGGCATCTCGGTTACCTAAATTTAAGCGAGTAAAAGCAAACCTATATAACTTCCGCTGTCCAATTTGTGGGGATTCGCAGAGGAATAAAAACAAAGCAAGGGGTTATTTGTATGCTGTAAAGGCAAACACTAACTTCAAGTGCCACAACTGCGGTATTTCACTGTCTTTTAATAACTTCCTCAAGAAACTGGATGTAGAAATGCATAAGCAGTTTACTTTAGAGAAATTTAAACAAGGGTTTACAGGCAAGAACTTTGCAGTAAATAAACCCAAAGAGATTGAGGTAATTGCATCATCTTCTAAACCTAAGTTTACACTCGATCCAATCAAGAAGTTACCAAGAGCGGATACAGTAGACGAAGCAAAAGAGTATTTGGAGAAGAGAAGCATCGATCCATCTAAGTTTTTTTATGCCAAAGAGTTCAAGTCTTGGGTTAATACAATTAAACCCGGACAGTTTCAATACACAGACATGGATGAGACTCGTATCATCATCCCGTTGTATTATAAAAAGAACTTGATTGGTATCCAGGGAAGAGCATTAGGTGGTGGAAAGAACTCGATTAAATACATTACAATAATGATTGACGATAACACACCAAAACTATACGGACTCGACAAAATTGACACAACAAAACCAGTCTACGTCACCGAGGGTCCTTTCGATTCCACGTTTATTTGCAACTCAATTGCTATGTGTGGAGCTGACGCTGATCTTAGCAAGTGGGGTGTTAGCAATCCTGTTTGGATCTATGATAACGAACCACGTAATAGAGAGATCGTATCCAGAATCGAACGTAGTATCGCCAATGGTGAAAGGGTAGTCATTTGGCCAAGTAATATTGAAGAAAAAGATATCAATGATATGGTTCTATCTGGACATGATGTTCAAAGTTTGGTAGAATCAAATGTGTATAGTGGATTAGAAGCACAAATTAAATTTAACTACTGGAAACGGGTATGACAAACGGCACTAAAGTAAAAAAGAGAGACGGACGCATTGAGCATCTCAACCTTGAGAAAATGCATAAGATGGTTGAAGAGGCATGTAAAAGTATCTCAGGCGTATCTGCATCACAGGTTGAAATTAACTCTGGTATCCAGTTTTATGACGGGATTACAACTGATGAAATCCAAGAGATTTTAATCAGATCAGCAAGTGACTTGATTGATCTTGAGCATCCAAACTATCAGTTTGTTGCAGCAAGACTTTTACTGTTCTCCTTGCGTAAACAACTCTATGGAATGATGTGGGAGTTTCCATCTCTTATTGATCACATTGTTGGTTGTGTATATCAAAAAGTATACGACGATGAGATTTTTAGTAAATACTCTTTAGAGGAGATTGAAAAGGTTAACTCTTGGATTGACCATGATAGAGATTTTCTCTTTACTTATGCTGGTCTTCGTCAAGTAGTTGATAAATATTTGGTCCAGGATCGTTCATCCGGTGGAGTCTACGAATCTCCACAGTTCATGTATGTAATGATTGCACTGACGGTCTTCCAAGATTACCCTAAGGACAAACGGCTTTCATATGTACACAGATACTACAACGCAATCAGCAAGCACAAAATCAACATCCCAACGCCAATCATGGCGGGAGTTCGGACGCCACTCCGTCAATTTGCATCTTGTGTTCTCGTTGATGTTGATGACACCCTCGATAGTATCTTTAGCAGCGATATGGCTATTGGTAGGTACGTCGCACAGAGGGCTGGTATCGGCATTAACGCAGGTCGAATTCGTGGCATCAATTCTAAGATTAGAGGCGGCGAGGTACAACACACAGGTGTTATCCCCTTCCTTAAAAAGTTTGAAAGCACTGTCCGATGCTGTACACAAAACGGCATCAGAGGTGGTTCTGCTACAGTTCACTTTCCTATCTGGCACCAAGAAATAGAGGACATCCTTGTACTTAAAAACAATAAAGGGACAGAAGATAATCGTGTCCGAAAACTGGACTACAGCATCCAGATTAGTAAACTCTTCTACGAGAGATTCATTACCGATCAAGAGATTACTCTCTTCTCTCCCCACGATGTTCCAGAATTGTATGAATCTTTTGGCACTGATCGTTTTGATGAACTATATGTTCGTTATGAGCAAGATGAATCAATTCCTAAAAAGACTATTGGTGGTCAAGAATTGATCATGAATCTGCTCAAAGAAAGAGCAGAGACTGGTCGGTTGTACATTATGAACATCGACCACTGTAACTCACACTCATCCTTTAAAGATAAAATTGAGATGAGTAACTTATGTCAGGAGATTACCCTGCCAACATATCCACTGCAACACATCGATGATGAGTGTGGTGAAATTGCACTCTGTATCCTGTCTGCAATTAATGTTGGTAAGGTAAAATCTGATGACGAACTGGAGAATCTTTGTGATCTGTCTGTCCGTGCTCTAGAAGAACTGATTGATTATCAGAAGTATCCAATCAAAGCAGCAGAGATTGCTACCAAGGCACGTAGATCGCTTGGAATCGGTTTTATCGGACTCGCACACTATCTTGCTAAGTTGGGTTATAATTATGACTCACAGGAGGCGTGGGATGCTATTCATGGACTTTCTGAGTCCTTCCAGTATTATCTTTTGAAGGCATCTAATGAGATTGCTAAGGAGAAAGGTTATTGCGAAAACTTTGGACGCACTAAGTATTCTGATGGTATTCTTCCTATAGATACATATAAGAAGGATGTGGATGAAATCTGTAGTCAGGAGTTAGTACATGATTGGGAGTCTCTTAGATCATCTATCCTGGAGCACGGACTTAGGCACTCAACATTGTCGGCACAGATGCCATCGGAAAGCAGTTCCGTTGTGTCAAATGCCACAAATGGAATCGAACCACCGCGTGATTACTTGTCCGTTAAAAAATCAAAGAAGGGGCCTCTTAAGCAAATTGTTCCACAATATGTTACACTGAAGAATGCCTACACTTTGTTGTGGGATATGGAAAGCAACCGTGGATACATCAATATTGTTGCAGTGATGCAAAAGTTTTTTGACCAGGGAATTAGTGGTAACTGGAGTTATAATCCAGAACATTATCCTGACAATGAAATCCCTGTTTCGATTATGGCAAATGACTTTTTAACTACATACAAATACGGTTGGAAGACCTCATATTATCAAAATACCTATGACATCAAAACAGATGAAATAGAAGAGGACAACAAGTCAGAACTACAGAACATTTTACAAGAAATAGATAACACCGAGGAGGGAGAGTGTGAATCCTGTGCAGTTTAAAGTTTCTTCAGTAGAGGATAAGAAGATGACTGAAGTAAAAGGAATGACCGTCTTTAATACGGAGGTGGTTGACACTAAAAAGCAACCAATGTTTTTTGGAAAACCTCTGGGAATACAGAGGTATGACTCTTATAAGTATCCTATTTTTGAAAAACTAACAACTCAACAACTGGGATATTTTTGGAGACCTGAAGAAGTATCACTGCAAAAAGACCGTGGAGATTATCACACACTTCGTCCAGAACAAAAGCATATCTATACAAGCAACCTCAAGTATCAGATTATGCTTGACTCCGTACAAGGGCGTGGTCCTGGGATGGCTTTTATACCTTATTGCAGTCTACCCGAGTTAGAGGCATGTATGGAAGTCTGGGGATTTATGGAGATGATCCATAGTCGCTCATACACGTACATCATCAAGAACATCTATTCAGATCCAACTGAGGTCTTAGATAAGATTGTAACTGATAAGCGTATTCTTGAACGTGCTAGTAGTGTCACATCATCGTATGACGATTTTATTAATAGTGCTCATCAATATGATACCGGTATGCTGTGGCAACTTGCCACAGAGGGACACTATGCAGGGACTTCAGAGCGTCGTGAGTTAAAGCGTAAACTTTATCGCGCAATTGCAAATGTCAATATTTTAGAAGGTATTCGATTCTATGTTAGTTTCGCTTGCAGTTTTGCATTTGGTGAACTTAAACTTATGGAAGGATCCGCTAAAATCATCTCACTTATCGCTAGAGATGAGAATCAGCATCTTGCGATCACTCAAAACATATTAAAGAATTGGCGAAAGGGTGATGATCCTGAGATGAGGGAGATTGCTAAAGAAGAGGAAGAGTGGGTCTACAAAATGTTTGACCGTGCTGTCAATGAGGAAAAGCGTTGGGCAGATTATTTGTTTAAAGATGGTTCTATGATCGGATTGAATGACAAACTTCTCCAACAGTATGTTGAGTGGATTGCAAACCGTCGTTTAGTTGCAATAGGTCTGAAGAGGCAGTATGATATTTCTGCTAAGAACAATCCACTTCCATGGACACAACACTGGATTTCCTCTAAGGGACTTCAAGTTGCTCCACAAGAAACGGAAGTAGAGAGCTACGTTGTTGGTGGAATCAAACAAGATGTCAAGAAGAATACGTTTAGCGGATTCAAACTGTAATACAAAAGATAAATCTTGGTTCGTTAGAGTCAAGGGGTGGATTCGTTCCCCTCTTGACTCTTTTTTTATGTCTGCTGAGACCCCTCCAAATGCCTCTGTAAGGGCACACGTAGGTATATCAAGTATGAGACAGCGGAACAGACTACCTGACCCTCTAAATGGCAACTAAAATGAATCGACAATAAGTTGACAAGAAGTGAATCCATGAGTAGGATAGGTTTGTTAACGATGAAGATAAATATATCTAAGTATTATTAATTACTTGGATGGTTGATTATGAAAATCCCTGGACTTACAACGGTATTCCCTTCAGTAGTGAGGATATTGGTGATTACTACGGCTTTGTGTACCGCATCGATAACCTCGTATCGGGTAGGAGTTATATCGGGAGAAAGTACTTCTGGTCGCTACGAAAGCCTAGAGGTAAAGCTCGGAGGGTCCGCAGTGAAAGTAACTGGAAAAAGTACTACGGAAGTTGTGAAGAGCTTGCTGGAGACATCAAAAGGATTGGAAGGGATTCCTTTCGGAGGATTATACTGAGTCTTCACTACGCAAAAGGTAAAGTAAATTTTGAGGAGACTCGTCAGTTGTTCCTCAACAATGTCCTGTCCGAGCAGTTGACAGATGGGACACCCGTGTACTATAATTCAAATATCCTTGGTCGGTACTACCGCAAGGATTATTTTAACTGAGTCAAGTTCTATTATTACATATGTTTAAAAAATTATTGTCTGTGGCAACATTGATGACAGTCTCAGGATCTTGTTATGCTTCTATTCCTGATAGAGATACAGAGGCAAAGGTAGATGTAACTGTCAATGAAGAGAAGGCAGTTCCCATTACTAAAGAGATCCCTGTACCTAAGTCTTGGTTGTGCCCTGGATGTAATGAGAATGAACAGTATGTCCTTGAACAACTCCAAGAAAGAACCAAAATCACAGATCGTAACGCCCTGGCAACGATCATGGGGAACATCAAACAGGAGTCTAAGTTTATTCCTAACATCTGTGAAGGTGGTGCTAGAGTATCTTATAATAGATGTTATAGTGGTGGATATGGATTGATTCAGTGGACTACTGCTGGTCGTTATAATAATCTTGGAAAGTTCTGTGATAAATATGATTGTGACCCTAGTTCACTAGAAGGTCAGACTCGTTATATGATTAATGAGAATATCTTCCAGACACAACTCCCTTATTTTGAAGGTAGTGGACAGACTGTTAGTTACTATATGAATGCTGCTTATCGTTGGTTAGGATGGGGTATTCATGGTGCTAGAACTAACTATTCATATGATTATACAAAAAAAATGGTATTCACATGACGTATCCAACACCAAAATTTTTAAACGATGATCCTTGGTTTGGCCAGGCAGTATTCTCTTCTGAACAAAAAGAATATAAACTTGCTTACGAAGAGTCTGTTACTGAGAACTTATTATTGGATGATACGTATCCAGAAGTAAAAAATATTCATCAAGTGATGTATAATATTGCCACTGAAAGAGGTAAGACCACAACACATGGTGGTGGTTCTGAACAAGTTTGGATTACATGAAAATGAATGACACTGAGTATAAGAATCTTTGGGATAAGGTAGCAGATATGCTAACCAAACTATCTAAAAAGGATGACGTGGTTTATCGTGTTAAAGCAACACCTGAATCAGTTGACGCAAAACTATGTAAGATTGGAGAAGGTAGATGATTGATGATTGGCGCTATAGCGATGACCGCATGGAGTTGAGGCAAAAAGTTTACAGTCTTCTCCTCACTCGTTTTGGATCTGCGCTTGACAAAAATAAAGAACCAATGTATAGTATGAGTGGCATCACCCAGTGTTCCCATGATTGGGTATCACAGGGTAATGTTCGTTCTGATGGTGTTGTAAAATACTATCAAGCATATTACACATGAGTATAAATGGTTCAGTTAGTGATTATGTTTTTGGTGGATTTGATAGAGATCCAGTAAATGTGCTAAGATTGATCAGTGAGTTAGAAGGATCCTATCAACTCCTTAAATATATGGGGTTTGAAGAGGATATGAATACTCTTGATGATATGAAGAAGGTTTATTACAAACTTTATTTCAAACTTAAACGGGAACAAGGGTAAGTGTCCGAGGGGTTAATGGAACCTGACTGTAAATCAGGTGGATCTGCCTATATTGGTTCAAATCCAACCTTGCCCACCTTGGTTCAGTAGCTCAGTGGAGTAGAGCAATTCTCTTCTAAAGAATCGGTCGTTGGTTCGAGTCCAACCTGAATCGTCGCCATCATAGCACAGTTGGTAGTGCAGGGCTTTAGTAAAGCCAAGGTCGGTGGTTCAAATCCTCCTGATGGCATTCCTCAAAAGAGGAATAGGTGATGTCACCTACATCTCGGACAGGGGTTCGATTCCCCTCACTTCCACCAGATCTATTAGTGAAGTGGTTATCACGCAACCCTGTCACGGTTGTATCACGGGTTCAAATCCCGTATGGATCGTCTTGGGGGTGCCCTGGTTTTGACGGGGTATAAGGAACATGACTGAAACCTGCTTGGATAAGCAACCAATAGATGCAAAAACATCTGATGTCGCAGCGAACAACATCGTTGCATTCTCCCGCACTCGCCACTTGGTGACTGCCTGAATGGGAGATCGGGGTTAGACTAGCCTTGTTAACCAAGTAGTTCGTGGGGGTGAGAAGCCCCTTTCATTCCCCTGTAGCTCAATCAGGCAGAGCGCCAAACTGTTAATTTGGATGTTACTGGTTCGATTCCAGTCGGGGGAGTTGAGCAATTGCTCACTACTTATCTTTAATTATGCCCCGTAAAAAGAAAGAACTCACTCAAGAGGAACTTTTTCCTTATGATACTTTCCCAATTAGACTTGAGCACCCTGATGGTAAGGGCACTAAAATTTGTTGGTTTACTTGTGAATGGGACCTAGATAATTATATTAAACAATATAGCATCAAAAAACGGAGCAAATTTGTTTCAATCAAAATAAAGAGACAAACTAAGAAATCGTTATGACTTACAAACCATACTCACAAGAGTGGCACAGATACCGTTATCTAAAGGAAGCACTAGATAAGTATATTGACGATTATGTTGATAATGATACTATCATGAAGGATATCTTAGGTATCGTGTGTGACCGACAAGAGAAAACACACCCTGATGTCTAAAAACTATGATGTCTTAGTTCAAAAGAACGGACGAATACAGTGGATGTCTGTACCTGGATGCATCACACATTCTGAGGCACGTTCTCAGGGTGAGGAAATGTACGATGGTAAGATACTACAAACCAGATTCAATGGCGTAGATGATGACGATGATGATGATGACGATTCTGATAACGGAAGTATTTCTGATACTTTCGCTTGGATGTCTCTCATTGCTATCGGTTTTGGTTTCTTCCTAGTTATCACTATGTGGCCTATCTTCTTGATCGGCGGCATCATCTACGGTCTTTACAAAATTCTTAAAAAATGACAAACAAACAGGAACTATTTGCTGACCTAGAAACAAATGCAGGTGCTGATGATATCAAAGATTGGTTCATGAGAGACAAACCTGACGACTGGAGGCAACGTGACTGAAAATCAAGGACTAGATGCAATTGATCATACCGAAAAGAATGATATGAATGATTTGATAGATAGTGCAATCGAAGAATTGGTGTATCTACATGGGGGTGGTCAAAATATGAAAGAGTATACTGAATCTATTCTTTATATTGTGGGTGTGCTTAGGAAATGTAAGAGTAAGGAGGCAACGAATGAAAGTTGACAGACATAGAAACGTTGCTGATGACCTTGAAGTAGATCTCTTATGTGAATTAGAAGGCATCACCACACAATTACGTGGTAAGATGACACAGTGGACATACAGTGACCCAAAATCTACACATAAAAAGATAGTAATTGAATACGACCACAAACAAAAATGACAATAAGAGAACATTATGAGCGATTTTTTAGATAATTTGGGTGCTCATCAGTATGAAAAAATGCATGAACCCAAAAAAATTAAGATCACTTTGCTAATGATCTTCACGGAGACATTAAATACTCAATAGTAGTTGACAGCAGAGGAGAGGTAACAAAGAAAATCACTATTTCTTATAAAGAAGATGAAAACAGCAGTAATCTATAGCAACGGAAGTCAAGAGTGTGAGCGTATGTCAATGCTTCTCAAAGCACTTGACGGTGAGTTTCATGAATACTTTTTAGGAATAAACTTTACCGACAAACAATTTCATAATGAGTTTGGCGAAAATGCTACATACCCTCAAATTTCTATTGGATACAACCACGTTGGTAATATGAAAGAGACTCTTCAGTACATGAATAAAAAAGGAATATTTTAATGATCGCTACAGAAGCAACAACTCAAAGAATCCATACACTACAGGCCTCTATCGGTAACACACCAACCATTGAATCAAACATCCCAGAAAATGTTGAGTGGATTGATGATGCCTTTTACGTTAAGAAAACTATGTTCGGTCTTTATACCAGTGTATTGAAAGAACCACTCGGTGCTAACTTTATTATTGGTGCTACCGAGGATGGAGTTGCTAAGATGACTAGATGGCATCTTAAGTGCTTACAAGATGGTACGCTCGATGATTATACATATGGTACTTCTGCTGCCATGGGCGTTAAACTATAGTTGACAAACGCGCAAGTCTCTTATATAATGTGGAGAGACTAAAAATTTAATGAATGAAAATGAGACGTTTGTGATCCCTATTACAAACGACACAAAAAAAGATAACGACATCTTCCGCGTTGGCAAACATGAGTCTGTGAGTTCCAAAGGTACTACCTGGGAGTGGGAAATTACTAAAGAAGCACGTAGAGCATTGCTTGAGTATCATACCAACAAACCAAATATCTGATATAATTTAGAGGAGCAATCCTCTTTTGCGAGTTTAGTTTAGAGGTAAAACTAAAGGTTTCCAACCTTTCGTCAGGAGTTCGATTCTCCTAACTCGCTTTAGTTCTTGACGGAGGACTAATTGACTTTGCTGATTTTTTTGCTAGACTTATGGAGGAACCAACACTCCAAGACACTATGAACAAAGAGAAGATTAAAGATCGCCTCGCTCAAATTGATAAGGATCTGGACTATATCGTAGAAGCAATTAATCTTCTTGTTGTAAAAGCAGAGGCTAATAACCAAATGTTAAATAGTATCAGAGATGATCTCGATGAAATTATTACATCAAAAACATGAAAAAAATTCTAATGGCGGTTGCTGCGGCGCTGGTTGTCCAACCTGTTCTTGCCGACCCAATCCAAGAAAGTGATTACTATACCAATCATTCAATGGGATGTATGCTCCTAGGTGAGTGTACAGATGGTGTAGACGAGGTATTCTCTACACTTGATATTTCATCTGAGTATGTGGATCCAGAACGATATACATCTATCGCTCTGGAATTTAATAATATGCTCGTGGCATTAAATCAAGTGGGTAGTAAAATATTCCTTGCGGATGCAAAGTATTTTCCACACGGTCATCGTGGAGTGTATCATACTGTGAGTAATAATATGTTCTTGAATAGAGCATATATGGGGAAACCATCTACATTAATGACTGTAGTACGTCACGAAGGATGGCATGCCGCACAGGATTGTATGGCAGGTACGATTAATAATAGCAAGCTTGCTATTATTAAACCTGAAGATCAAGTCCCTATGGTCTGGAGAGTGATGGTAGAGCGTACCTATCCAGAGGCTGCTGTGCCTTGGGAAGCGGAAGCACAGTGGGCAGGTAGAACAGCAAACATGACCATGAATGCTCTTTGGGCCTGTGCTGGTGGTAGTATGTGGGAAGTATATCCACCAACGCCTATGACAGGTGAATGGTTAGTCAAGAACGGATATATCAAGGAGTGAGGATGAAGAGTAATGAAAGTCCTATGCAAACTATGCAACATGGAGGTTATTGGTCTCCCTAACAAATCCAAATCCTGCGGATGCTATAATATGACTACGGTCTACAACGATAGAGTCACCGCAGTAGACTTGGGTAAAGTTTTATTACTAGAGTCTGAAAGAAATCTAAAGAAAGGTCCATTGTTATCGAATGCTGACCTAAAATACCAGGAGGACAGACGCAAGCGCAAAGTCTGCAAATTAAATTTTGAAGAACGATGATCAATTTGCACCAACGGTACAATCACTATTTGAATTCCGACAAAAAAATCACTTGCGCCGATGTCAACGAATGTCTAGTCACTTATGGTTGGGTAGATGACGGTAAGGAACTCATTGGGTTTTATGTATTGACAGAAAACTTTGAGTTAGTGTATAATTTGGATGCAGAGTTGAAGCACAAAGTTCCTCGTGAATCGCGTGCTGCTCTTAAAAAATAAGGAGAGGTGGCAGAGCGGTTTATTGCGTTAGTCTTGAAAACTAATGTGTCTTCACGGGCACCCTCGGTTCAAATCCGAGCCTCTCCGCTCCGGGGCGTAGTATAGTGGTAGAATGCCGCGTTTGGGACGCGGAGGTGTAAGTTCGATTCTTACCGCCCCGATAGGGATCAAATCCCATACATAATTTTTTATATACTTTAATGAAAATCTTTCTTGATACGGCAGACACTCAAATTATTAGTGATTACTTTGGTACTGGTTTGATTGATGGAGTTACAACTAACCCATCTCTGATTATGAAATCTGGAAGAGATCCTGAGAATGTATATCAGGAGATTAAAGATATTGGCATCGCTGATATCAGTATGGAAGTTATGGGTGATGTGAATGAGATGCTACGCGAAGGTATGCGTCTCGCAGAAAAGTTTGGTTCGGTTGCTACAATTAAAATCCCTTGCACTCGTGAGGGTCTTTTGGTATGCAAAGAACTGACAAAAGAAAAAATTAAAACCAACGTCACATTGATCTTTTGTGCCTCTCAGGCAGTCCTTGCCGCCAAGGCGGGGGCAACATATGTTTCTCCTTTTGTAGGACGCTTGGACGACCAATCAGTGGCAGGTCTGGAGGTTGTTAGGAGCATCAGTGAACTGTATCGTATCCACGGTATGAGGACTCAAGTGCTCTCAGCATCTATTCGTAGTGTGCAACGTGCGGTCAGGTCTTGGTACAATGGTGCTCAAATTTGCACGATGCCACCATCTGTATTTGATAAGATGTATGACAATATGTTGACTGACAAAGGTATGGAAATCTTCGAGAAAGATTGGGCATCTGTACAAAATCAAATCACATAGATATATCAACTATGCAATTTTATTCCGTGGCATATTGGCAAGAAAATTGGGACACACTTATGGACAGAGTGGAAAACGGAGAGACAATTGGTGTGGAAAATGAGAACGGAGATAGAGCAGCGATGATACCAGCGGATGATGAACTCATACGCATGTATATGGGGCAAAATGACGAAGCATCTTGAGACTTGCTATAAGGTGGTTACTGAACAGGGGTGGCAAGTGTATAGTGTGTGGGGAAACCAACCTGGTTTATCCATTCGGTAATAGCACCCCGATCATAACGGGATAAAAACAGGTTCGACCCCTGTAACCAGCATAGGACAGTGCAAAGACTGTCCCATTGACATTATAGTCAAAAGATCCTACTATACCTAGGTCAACAAACGAGACAATGACACTCACAACAAAGTTCAAGAAAGACGTTCAAACCCTCCGTGATGCTGCCAATGGCGACATCTTCCTTGATGTAAAGAATCTGAAACTTTTCAAAAAGGTCCGTCGTTATTATAAGAATCAAGGAGTAGTTTTTTCTGGAGAACCTCTTGATGATTATGATATTCTTATGGAGCACATTTATAGCGACCTCCAAACTCTGGAGGTAGCACAATGAATGATTTAGATCCTAAGTCTGTTGAGTCTACTAAAACGATTGTAATCTACGAACGATATCCTTACCGATACGTTCAAAGAGGTTACATTCAACTCAATGGTAAACCAGATTTTCGTTTACAAAAGGCAAATGAGTATACTAAAAAATACTCTGATATTTACTTGTTTGATAATGGAGATCAAATGTTACTCGCTATTGAAGATCCAGAGTATCCCAAATGGTTAGACCCTGAAGGTGTTCCTTGTTATGTGAAGGATACGGTAACTACTTCAAACTATAAATAGCACATAGTAACCAATTGATAACCATGGCAGCAAGAAAATCTACCTCATCAACTTCAGGATCATCGCAGTCAACTTATATGTCTGCATATGATAAAGTGGTTGAAGAAAAAATTGCAGACTTTGAAAAAAGATTTGCTAAGATCGAAAGCGATGTAGCAGAGATTGCTGCCGCAGTAACCAAGCACACTACTAAGTGCTGCTCAGAGGACAAAAAATCTGGTGGTGATGTTTCTGACGTCAGTGTGAGACTTGAAGCATTAATCAAGTTCCTTTCTAAGAGTCAGAAACTCCCTTTGTGAGTCTCGGATAGACTTTAACTATCCTGGTGGAGTCATTCCTATTATGCCCGTCTCGGAATGACGTTAATATTGCCCTGGTCGGGATGGTCACTAGACCCTCGGAGTTTGTGGCATCTCTAAAATGTCACTGGCGCGTCACGCAAATAAATGTTGAGAGGGGTTGTCATAACCCCTCTTTTTTTGTATAATAGATAGTAAGTTAATAAATTATTCGGGGTATGTCTGAGTATAAGAAGACCGCACTGGTACTTGGTGCGGGTGGATTTATTGGGAGCCATATGGTTCACCGTTTGCGTAAGGAAGGATATTGGGTTCGTGGAGTTGACCTTAAATATCCAGAGTTTGGTGTCACGGTTGCTAATGAGTTTGTACAAGGCGACTTGCGTGATGCAAGATTTGTCAATGAAGTCATTCAGTTTAAAGGATATTCTGGTAACGTTAATGCAAATGTGCCTTATCAATATATCAAACCTTTTGATGAGATCTATCAGTTTGCTGCTGATATGGGTGGTGCTGGTTTTGTGTTTACAGGTGAGAATGATGCAGATATTATGCACAACTCCTGTAGCATCAACCTGAATATTCTTGAAGGAGTTCGTAAATTTAATCTGACCTTTGATGGTGTAGAGAAAGAGCATACTGAATGTAATCGACCAAAGTTGGATCAACCAACTAAGATCTTCTACTCAGGATCTGCTTGTATGTACCCTGAGCATAATCAACTTGATCCTGACAACCCTGATTGTCGTGAGGACTCAGCATATCCTGCTGCTCCAGACTCAGAGTATGGTTGGGAAAAACTCTTTAGTGAAAGACTTTACGCTGCTTATGCTCGTAACCACGGCATTCCTGTCCGAGTCGCAAGGTATCACAATATCTTTGGACCTGAAGGAACCTGGGATGGGGGACGTGAGAAAGCACCAGCAGCAATGTGTCGTAAGGTCGCATCTCTGACCCCTGTAGGCGGTGCTATCGAGGTTTGGGGAGACGGTGAGCAGACTCGCTCATTCCTCTATATCGATGATTGTATTGAGGCAACCCGTAGATTGATGGAGAGTGACTTTGAAGGTCCTGTCAATATTGGTTCAGAAGAGATGGTAACTATCAATCAACTGGTTGAGATTGTCTCTAAGGTTGCTGGCAAACCCGTACAGAGATTGCACAAGCTTGATGCACCTCTTGGTGTACGTGGACGCAACTCTAATAATGATCTGATCCGAGAGAAACTTCAATGGGATTATGAGACAACTCTTGAAGAAGGTATCTCTAAAACATTCAAATGGATTGATGCTCAAGTGCGATTAAAATTTGCTATTGATGCTTATGCTCCTACAGAGATTTCTGATGAGGTCTTTGCAGGGTGATTGGATTTAATCATTTGGGGAGACTGGGACGCCTGGGAAACCAGATGTTCCAGTATGCTGCTCTCCGTGGAATCTCCGCAAACAATGATCAAAACTTTTGCTTTCCTTTTTATAAGGAAGCAGTTGATGATGGTATCGGCAATATGCTTAGAACAGAGTTATTTGATTGTTTTGAGATGAGTAGTGTTGTTGCCTTGAATCTTCAATCTATAGATCAGGGTAGACCATACAAACAAGAGAGTGGATTTGAGTTTGATGAGAATCTATTCAACAACTGTCCTGATTGGGTCAGTCTATGGGGATTCTTTCAATCAGAAAAGTATTTTAAAAATGTAGAGTCTACCATCCGTCGTGACTTTACATTTAAAAAAGAGATACTTGATCCCTGCAATGAGATGATCAGTGGTGTTGAGTCACCTATTGCTCTACATATACGTCGCACAGACTATCTTCATAACTCTGGTAATCATAATAATCTTGGTCTAGACTATTACGCAAAGGCACTTACACAGTTTCCAAAAGATTCTAATGTGATTGTATTCTCTGATGATTCAAAGTGGTGTAAACAACAAGACCTGTTCTCTGATGACAGATTCCTAGTCTCTGAGAACACCAGTGGTTATGTTGATATGTGTTTGATGAGTCTATGCTCAGACTTTATCATTGCTAACTCTACATTCTCTTGGTGGGGTGCCTGGTTTGCTAACAAAGGAAAAGTAATCGCACCAAAGCATTGGTTTGGACCCGCATTAAAAGATAAAAGTACAAGAGATTTATATCCAGAACATTGGGAGATAATGGAATGAGTGAAGTTACGGTATTGAATAGTATTGGAGGATGTGCTTCTAGTCAGTTGTTTAAGATTATCAACAATTTAGGTATCGAAAGCAACTTTGATCACTTCCATCAAGGTATTAACTTTGGTCGTTGTAAGCATACTCTCTACCCTCCAATGTACTCTGAGATTGAGAATGCAATCTTTGTTGTTGGTGATCCCCTACAGTCAGTAATCTCTATCTTCCGTAGAGATATGGCAGTGACACATATTGAAAACAAAGGTTTACCTCTACATCCAACTCGTACAGATAATGTTGAGTTGCATCCAGAAAGTAAAGAGATCTATCGAGTCCAACCACAATTTCGCAAGCAGTATACTCTTGATGAATATGTCAAAGGTGCCCTTGATTGGTTTATGACATATGAGCATATATACAACTGGACACAAAGAAAGACAGAATATCCTATCCTTTGTGTAAAATCTGATGTACAATGGACGTATGGTGAGCAGATATTTGTTGACTTCTTAAATCAAGAAACAGTTCCCTCTGAGTACGTTCAGAGACCACGTAACTCTAAGATTGATCTTATCCCTGAGGATAAGCGAGAGGAGTTTACTGCTATCCTACAATCAGCAACAGACCTTTACAACGAACTCCCTGACATCCAAGTATTATGACTATCCAAAATGTATTGTATGATGAGAGAGATCTTGTCAATGCTCGTAAAGTCCGTGATGAAAATGATTATTCAACAAAGTTTCCACACTATGATCTTTGGTGGAAGTCTGATGCGCTGGTAAAATGGATTGGAGTCTTGGATAGATTTAAAAAACTCTATCCTGACAATGGTGCAACTGTTGTTGACCTTGGATGTGCTCGTGGTTGTGTCCCACACATCATCTCCTCCTGGGGTAACACTGTCACTGGTGTTGATTGTGGAGAAACTGGTGGACGTATTGACCACGATTGTGAAGACAGTGCTGTTACAATGGTAGACTCAAATATCTGGGAGTGGTTTCCCACTGTTGATGATGAAAGTATTGATGTCTTTACTGACCTCTGCTCTATTACACACTTCTGTGGTCGTGGTGGCATCTGTCCTGATGGTCAGTCTGTACTCAACAATGTATTCAGAGAGGTCTACAGGTGTCTTAAACCTGGTGGACATATCATCATCTCCTCAGACTGTCATTTTGGTTGTGAGACTGGAGAGTTTGTAAGTCCTGAGACTTTTATTGCTACAGCAAATGCACAGGGTCTGACTCTTGAGGGTAAGTGGAGAAACCGTAAGAAGGATTTACTCAGAGTGCCAGGGTATCCCAATCTAAACGTTGTATCTTTAACTTTTAAAAAAAATGTCTGACACTTATAAACGTATAATCGAAGACTTTACTTCGTTTTCTGGTAAGAAAACAAATGCACATATCATTCTTAAAGATTGGATTCCTCAATCTAATATTCCTAGAGATGGTTATTGGTTTGAGTTTGGTGTATTCTCTGGAGATACGATTAATAAACTAAGCAAGTGTTGTGATAAAATCTATGGATTTGACTCATTTAAAGGTCTTCCAGAAGATTGGATAGATGGCCACAAGAAAGGGCATTTTTCTAGAAAGGATCTACCTAAAGTTTGTGATAATGTAGAACTTGTTGTTGGGTGGTTTGATGAGACTCTTCCAAAGTTTGTAGAAGAACACGAAATTGATAAAGTTTCATTTATCAATATGGACTGTGACTTATATTCCTCTACTAAAACAGTCTTTGAGTACCTTGGACCATATATTAAACCTGGAACCTTCATTTACTTTGATGAGTTTTTGATAAAAAAAGATATGGAACGTAATGAGGGAGTAGCATTTGCAGAGTTTCTAGATGAGTATAATTTAGATTATGAAATTATTTACGTAGTTAATACTAACTATCCCATTCAAACTTTAGTTAAAATAAAATGAAACTAGCAGTTATTTTTATTGGTACAAACAAGTATCTCAACTTCCTCCCTACTTGGTATGAGGCGTGTGAGAAGTATCTGGTAAAGAATACTGAGAAGACATACTTTGTTTTTACCGATGGTGAGATTGAGGGTATGCCTGACAATATTCACGCCTTTAGTCAAGAGCATTTGCCCTGGCCGTATATCACTCTGTATCGATTTGGTACAATCTTGAAGGCAAAGGATGCACTCAAACAGTTTGATTATGTTTTATTCCTTGATGCTGATATGCGTGTGGTTGATGATGTAAAAGAGGAAGACCTCTTTACTGACAAGACATTCATTGGTGTTCATCACCCCTGTCACTATATGAATATGCCACCACATAATCAGTTCCCTGGTGCCTTTGAGACTAATCTAAAGTCCAATGCTGCTATCTCTGAGGGGACTGATATTTCAACTTACTGGCAGGGATGTCTATGGGGTGGCAAGGTGCCTTATGTAATTGATATGATGGAGGAACTACATCGTAGGACTAAGGATGACGAGACTCGGGATGTGATTGCTCAGTGGCACGATGAGAGTCAGATGAATAAATTTTTCCTTGAGAATAAATCAGATGTCCATACACTTGGACCATCTTATGCATTCCCAGAACTCTTTGAAGAGCATTGTTCTTTTAGTAGAAAGATTGTACACCTAGCAAAAGATAACTCTAAGTATCAGGTATGACTAATTTGAAGAGTGGTTTATCTGGATGTAAGATTGAACTACTCCGTGACGATGTATTGAGGAAGTATTCGTCATCACCAGATTATAATAAAAGACTAGTAGCACAGTCCAAAAAACAATCAATGTTCGCACATTTTGTTTTAAAAGATGTAGATGCTCCTAGGGTATATCAAGTAAATCTCGATGACTTATACTCTTTTGATATGGAGTACGTCTCGGGATTTTCTTTTGATGAGTATTTTTCTCACGCGGATGTTAAGAGTGTTAACAACATCTTAAACTCACTGTATGATTACTTTGATTTTCTAATTGATAACTCAAAGATGTATCACGATAGTGTGTCAAAGAAGATTGTTATTGATAAGATATCTACACTTACTCAATCAGATTACCTTGATTACTTGTCACAGGTATGCTTGGACTCTGATCTGAACATCCCATATAGTTTTTGTCACGGAGATTTAACCTTTGCTAACGTTATATTCCATCCCAAAAGGATGTACTTCATTGACTTTTTAGATTCTTTTATTGATAGTTACCTTATAGACTTTGCAAAGTTAAAACAAGACTTATATTATCACTGGAATCTTAGAATACACAACAATAATAACCTTAGGTTATATCAAATATATTGTCATCTCTGGTCAAAGATAGAGGACAGATACGCATATCATCTAAACACTGTTGCATTTAAGGTATTGGATGCACTGACCTTGCTGCGTATCGAACCATACTTGACTAATGATAGACATCGGACTATACTAAAAATACTAGTAGAAACAACAAATTTGTATGAAAACTTTAGTCGTTCCAATGGCAGGCAAGTCGTCTCGCTTCCCAGATATGCGACCGAAGTGGATGTTGACACATCCAAAGAGAAATAGATTTATGGCAATTGAGTCCATCTCAGGACTCAACCTGGACTTCTTTGACCAGATTTATTTCATCTGTCTCCAAGAGCACGAGGATAAGTATCAGTTCAGTGCTGGATTTGTGAATGAACTTAATGACCTTGGAGTCTGTGAGAAGTCATTCCTTATGTATCTCAACGAACCTACTTCATCACAATCAGAAACTGTTAATGCTCTGATTGAGGGTAACGATTTAGAGGGATTTATCTTTGTCAAAGACTCTGACAATTACTATGAGTGTGATATTACAGAGGGCAATCAAGTAGCATACTTTGACTTGAATAGTGAGGACAATATCAATGCTAGAAACAAGAGTTATATTCAGTTGGATGTAAATGGTATCGTCACCAATATTGTAGAGAAGAATGTCATCAGTTCTACGTTCTCCTGTGGTGGATATGGGTTTGCTGATGCTAAAGAGTTCTCTGCAGCATTTAATAAACTCAAAGATATGCAGGGAGAGTGCTATATCAGTCACATCATCTATGATATGATGCTGTCTGGTTCTAAGTTCTCTGGTCTTGAGGTAAATGTTTATAAGGACTGGGGAACTCTGGATGTATGGAGAGAGTATAAGAAGCAATATAAGACACTGTTTGTAGATATTGATGGTACTCTGGTTACAAACTCATCGATTCAATTTCCTCCCTATGTTGGGTCAGGTTCACCCTTGACTAACAACATTGAGTGTCTGCGGAATCTTCATAATGAGGGTAAGATTTACATCGTCCTTACCACAAGTCGTCCTGAGTTCCTCAGAGATACAACTGTAGAGGAGATGAAGAGACACAATATGCCTTACGATCAACTGGTAATGGGATTGCCACATTGTAATCGAATCGTCATCAATGATTTTGCAAAGAGTAATACATATCCTTCCTGTGGAGCAATAAATATCACTAGGAATTATGATAATCTGAGTGATTATTTGCTATGAGAATTGCCCTTTGTTTTTCTGGACAGCCTAGGTTTATCGACAAGGTTGCTCCAATAATTAAAGAAAATATTATTGGAGATTATAATGTAGATGTATTTGCTCACCTGTGGTTTGATGAGGACTTACAGTCTAAACCATACAAGTTTGGTGGCGAAGGTGGATGGAAGGATCAACGTATTGATCCCAATGCCATTGAGGATTTTAAAAAGCAATACAATCCAAAAGGTTTATTGGTTCAAAGCAGTAAAAAGTTTTTAAACTCATATCTCTCAAATAACTACGAGGCATCTCTCAAGAGATATAAGTGGGGTGCTATTGATAATCCTGAAGAACCAGACTTTGCTATTCGTGATGTTAACAACATTACCTCTTACTACTACTCTCTAATGAAGGTATGTCTACTCAAGAAAGAGTATGAGTATGAGCACGATTTTAAATATGATTTGGTAATCAAAATTAGAACCGACTCTATTGTTCATAGCAAAATTGATTATGAATCTTTTTCTAAAGTCAAAAATACTGTATTTTACTCTGGCAACCAGGGGCAAAGTGACGGTATGATTAATGATTGGTTTAACTTTGGATCATCAAAAACAATGGATGTCTTTATGTCTCCATTCCCTGTGCTTGATAAGTGTATTGATGCTTGTATGGAGCAAACTAATGGTGCTTGGTGTTGTGAGTTAGTCCACAAAAAGATGGTTGATTTCTTTCAGATTAACTCTCAACCACTTTCAATCCATATTACATTGCCTAGATTCTGATGAAGGTTGCGCTGTGTTTCTCTGGTCAACCCAGATATATTGAGAAGTCATTTGAGCAATTTGATAAAAATATTCTGTCTTGTAATGATGTAGATGTATATTCTCATCTGTGGTGGGATGAATCGTACAAAGGCAATACTTTTGCTTGGGAAAGTCAAGACAGATATCCAGAGGACTATGATCCTGTTGAGGACTTTAGAAAAAAGTTTAAACCCAAGTCATCTTTTGTAGAGGCACATAAACCAAAAGAGTATTTTGGTTATGATAAGTTTGTTACAAACAGTTTGTTTGATCCATCGATGGACCCTGATGTAATCCGTAGTATCATTACAAGACAGAGAAGTCAGTGGTACTCAATTCATTGGTCAATGTCACACCCATATCTTGATGATTATGATTTTGTTGTGAGAGCAAGGACTGATCTTACCTTTAATAAACCTATTAAGTTCTCTGATTATAAACCTGATAAGGTCTATATGATGGATGGTGCAATCCAGTGTGGTGGTGGTAGACACTATCAAGACTGGTTTTGGTTTGGTCCTAACAAGTATATGGATAAAATTAATAAGACTTATGAAAAAATCTTGCCATTCTACAAGAATGGTCTGAGACATATGCACGAATTGATGCTACACTCTATCTCTGAGGAGGGTATCCCTGGAGAGATTCTAGACCTTGGAGTCTTTATGATGAAGAGAGGTAATATTAATATTTCTGAGCAAAAGAAGATACTCAAAGAAAACTCTAAAGAATTGCAAGTGGACTTACGATGAAGACTGTATTTGCTAAAGCACCACTCCGTTTAGGTCTTGCTGGCGGTGGAACTGATCTTGAACCCTACTGGAAGGAGTATGGTGGAGTTGTATTGAGTGGTACTATTGATCAGTATGCTTACTGTAAGGTAGAACCATATGATGATTGGGTGTTTAAAAGTGTTGATCTGGACCTGGAGGAACGATTTGAGTTTCTTAACTTTAAAAATTATGATGAATCTGGTTCACTTAAACTGCTTATAAACGCCTATAAGCACATTGTAAAAGATTATTCGCATAGGACACCTGTTAAGATTACAACCTATGTTGAAGCGCCTCCTGGGAGCGGATTAGGAAGTTCTAGTGCTTTGGTTGTTGCTCTCATCTCTGCTATCTCTGAGTATTACAATATGCCTAGAGATGAATATGAGATTGCAAAAATGGCAGTGACTATTGAAAGAGAGATTTGTGATTTGCCTGGTGGATTACAGGACCAATACTCTGCAGCATTTGGTGGATTTAATTATATTGAGTTCTTGCAAGATGGTAGGACTATTGTGAATCCACTGAGACTTAATTACAAGACTCAGAATATGCTTGAGTTGAATACTGTTCTTTACTATGTTGGGTGTCCACGAAAGGATGAGAGAGTTATTGAGGCAACATCGGATAATCTTAAGGGTAATACTAAAACTCTGGAAGCAACTCATATGATTAAAGAATCTTGTATTGAGTTTAAGAGAAGTCTGCTGGTTGGTGATGTCAAAAAGATTGCGAGTCTGATGAATAGATATTGGTTACATAAACTACAAACTAGTGATAAAGTTGGTTCTCCTGAGCTGCTAGATACTTATGAGTATGTCATCGCAAACGGAGCAACTGCTGCTAAGATATCAGGAGCAGGCGGCGGCGGTCACCTCATTCTTTTTACTGACTTTGAACAGAGACACAAGTTGATCTCTGCTCTGAATAAGAGAGATACTGGTAGAATTGTTCCATTTAAATTCGTAAAGCATGGAGTCGATGTATGGCGAACATGAAGGGAGAGATCCATCCTAAGGGGTGGGGATATGAAAACTGGATTGTCAACAATGAGATGTACTGTGGCAAAGTATTATTTTTTGAAGCAGAGAAAAAATGCTCTTGGCATTACCACGTCCTCAAGGACGAGACATTCTTTATTCAGAGTGGGTCTGTCATATTGACCTATGGGGATGACGATGATATACTGAAGGCAAGGCAGATTGTCCTTGACAAGGGCGATGTGTTTCATATCTACCCTGGACTCAGGCATCAGATGACAGCAGTTGTCGATACCGAGTTATTTGAATTTTCCACACAGCATTTTGAGGATGATAGTTACAGAGTTATCAAAGGGGACTAAACTTTACCTCCTCGTTGGTGGTAAGGGAACCCGATTACAATCGATTACTAATGGTATCCCAAAACCTTTGATTGATATCCACGGTAAACCATTTTTATCAAGAGTGATTGAGAGTCTTTCAGGATTTGATATTACCCTTGTTTGTTCTGACAGCAATGTTCAGTATTTTAAACACTTTGGATATGATATCTTAAATGAGGGTGAGGTAGGAGGAACTGCTGGATGGATGTTCAGGACTCAATTACCTGATAGTTTTTATGTGATGAATGGTGACACATACTTTGGTGGTAACATCAACGTAGATCGTATTGCTCAAACAGTATTTGTGTCAGAGGAAACTATTGAAGGGGACGAGGGATATATTGAAGGTAAGAATGGTATTGTAGAAGGATTTTTTGAGAAGAATATAAGAGCAAAAGGCACTCGTCAATTGGTAAACATTGGTATATACAAGTTTTACAAACAACAACTTAACCTTCCTATTGCAGGGCACACTGAACCTGTTAGTATGGAGTATGAGGTGTTGCCATATAACCATATGACGTATCAAAAAATCGAATGTGAAAAGTTTGATGTTGGAACACCCGAAAGACTTGAGAGGTTTAGAAAATGGTTCACTCCTTAATTACTGGCGCTGCTGGTATGATGGGTACTCATCTATATGAGACCCTAAAAAACGACGGTGTGGATGTGTTGGCAACATATCTTTTACCTACTATTGATGAGAGAGATCCTATCTTACAAGATCTAAGAGATAATCATTTGGAGTTGGATCTCCTCAACTATCCAAGTGTTGTTGAGACAATTACTACAAATAAACCTGAAGTAATCTATCATCTGGCTGCTCAAAGCAGACCAGATGTTTCTTTCAATAACGCACAATATACATTTGATGTCAACGTCCGAGGCACAATCAACTTGCTTGATGCTTGTAAAGAGTTAGATTATAAACCAAAGATTGTAAACGCATCATCATCTGCTGTATATGGTGATATTGATTGGACTGAACCTCCTGATGAGGATGCTCCAACTCGACCAATGTCTCCCTATGGGAGTAGCAAGTTAGCACAAGAAAATCTGATGAGAAACTATAATCAGATGGGGTATATTGACTTTGTAAATATGCGTATCTTTAACTGTACTGGACCCCGTAAGATTAATGATTTTGTATCTGATGTGATCAGGAGAATCATCAACGAAGAAGAACCACTTCGAGTTGGTAATCTCTCTGCACGTAGATCTATTGTTGATGTAAGAGATTTGGTTAAAGGACTTATCAAGGCATCACAAGTAACTGAGTTGGGTACAACTCTTAATCTTGGATCATCTACTTGCTATAAGATGATTGATATAATGGAGATGATGACTGGTGGTAGAGGATATGAAACTGACCCTTCTCTCTTTAGAGTGACTGATGAGAAGGTCATCTACGGCAACATAAATAAAGCGGAGGACTTACTAGACTGGAGCGCAGATATCGCTCTGCCAACAACTATTGGTGATACTTATCATTATTGGAGATCATTGGAATGAAGGTGATTATTTGGGGTTATCCCCTACATACACATACCCATTCGTATGGGCACGAAGCAGTATACAGAGCATTTAAACATCTTGGTTATGAGACTCACTGGTTTCACGATGGAAACTATCCAGAGGACTTTGATTATAATGACTGTGTGTTTTTCACAGAGGGATTTGCTGATAAAAATATCCCACTGAGAGAGACTAGCACTTATTTTGTTCACGTTTGTGTCAATCCAGAAAAATATATCGGCAAGGTAAAAAAACTTGTTGATGTAAGATATCTGATGAACAAGATGGACTCAGATAATTATAGTTTTGTCCTTGATAGATCCAAGTGTGACACTCTTGACAAGGGTGTTCTCCACGAGAGAGAATCTGGAGACTATGAGATCATCTATATGGCGTGGGCAACTAACCTACTGCCTGAAGAGATTGATCTTGAGTGGGCAAAGATTACAAGATCTAATATCTATTACTTCCTCGGAAGCATCTCTACCAATGGTAGGTTTGCTAACGCATCATACATTAATGAGTTTTCACAATGTTGTGCTAAAATAGGAGTGAAGACTGTTGTGAATGATCCGTGGCAGAATCCTCTTGATGAGTCAGAGCACGTCCGACTCACACAAGAATCTTTTATGTGTCCTGACTTTAGGAATGAAACACATAAAAAGTGGGGGTACATTGGATGCCGACTGATGAAGGCAATTAGTTTTGGTCAAATCGGTATGACAAACTCAAAGATTAGTCAAGAATTTATTGATGATTCTGTATTATACTCTGAGAGCATCCCAGAACTATTCCAACTTGGTTTGGAACACAAGGATGATATTAAAAGGATTCAACATCAAATGAATATCGTCCGCAAAGAACATACATTTGTCAATCGTGTACAAGGTCTACTGAAACTAATCTAGGAAAAAAATGAACAACCCATACAAGTTTAATATTGATTCACGTTATAAGCACTTTGACTTTCCTCGTGAGCAACTCCCCACTGTAGTAAAAGATACTCTTGCCAATGGACGTACTGACCTTAAGGTTGTTGAGATTGGTGTAGAGTATGGTGGATATCTTGACATTTACTATCCCCAACTAGAGTCTGTAACATCTGAGTTTTACTGTGTTGACCTGTGGTCCACTGAGGGCAATGATGATTACTTCCGTAACCGTGATGGACAGGTTGAGCGTGGTCATCAACGTGTTATCGAACGCTATGGTAACAATCCTAAGGTGACTCTCTGCCAGGGAGCATCAACAGTGAGAGCAAAAGAGTTTGAA
>Ga0080013_1001061_pt1 | contig 37329 bp, 54 predicted proteins | sample ETNvirenome_6_85_FD_69236 | JGI IMG/M metagenome (GOLD analysis project Ga0080013, IMG submission 69236) | Marine viral communities from the Pacific Ocean - ETNP_6_85 (SPADES assembly) (version 2) | ecosystem: Environmental > Aquatic > Marine > Oceanic | place: Pacific Ocean | collected 2013-06-19
AGACGGGGCTGCACCAGTTCGCTGCGGGCCATCGCAATCGCTTCGAAGAGCAACCTGGGAAATCGCTGGTAGGTGTAGTCCTCGTCCGCCCAGTCGATCTCCGGGGTGGAGTCGGAGCCATTTGATTTCGACTGCGTGTAAACGCTCTCGTTTTCGTCGTGTGCTTCGGTCATTGTGGTTCCTCGTGGTAGTGGTGGTTAGGCGTTGAGCCTCAGTTCGCGGAACTGAACGGTGTTCATTTCCGTCATGTGTAAGCTGACTTTACACCTGTGTCCCGCCGCCCCTATATCATATACCGAGGCGGCGGGTGTGAACTTACTTCACAGCGAGCTTCGGCGCTCAGAGATCAGGTCGTCCGCCAGATTCTCCGCTGCGAGGAACGGATCCTCGCGAGCAGAGTCCCGACGCCCGGCCGCGATTTTGATGTCGTCATCGATGTACTCGCTGATGGCGCCGAGCAGGGCGTTGCGGGCACGCTCCCGATCCTCCAGCAGATCATCACCGGTTATCATGAGGACTGCGGCCATGACGAGGCACGGGTCGCCAAAAATATCGACCATAGATGTCTCTGTGCGATGTGTGACCGGGAGTTGCGCGATATAGAGCAGTGCTAGATCGGTCTGAGCGGGTACGCCCAGTTCGTCCCAGGTGCTGGCCTGGCTGTCCCAGACCTCCGTGTCGATCGCGCTATGGTAGTCGGCTCGTTCTCTTCTTTCTCTCATTGTTGATACCTTTTTTTGGTCGAAGGAGCATTATCAGCCCTGGGCTTGTCGGGGTCAAGGATTATTTTTATCGCCCCAAACGCGGAGGCTGTTTCACAAGAAATGAATATGTAGCCAGGGGTTGCGCCCGGTCCCTGAATCGTCTATTGTGTCCGCTGGCAACCAATCGAGAACACCATGAGCGATAACCAGAACACACATATCATCGAGCAAGCAGCAGCATTGCTCGGGTCCAAGTCCGAGCTGGCTCGCCAGCTAGGCGTACGGCCGCAGTCCGTGCGCAAGTGGGTGCGCTATGACCGCATCCCCGCCGAGCAGTGCATCCCCATCGAACGCGTAACTCAGTCGCGCATTACGCGCTACCAGCTACGCCCGGACCTGTACCCAGCATGAGTTTCCTCCCGCGCAGGACAATCCTGCGCCTTCCGGCTCGCTGCCCCCCGCACCGGGGTGGCGGGCTGTTTTTTTTCTTGGAGGCATCACAATGACGAGACGAGGATGAGCAGTCCACAGCTAGAGGACGGCTACGTCAGGATCGCGAACGAGCTGCTGGAGGCGATCATCAGGGCACCGCTGTCAAAGCGTGAGCTGATGATTGTCCTCGCGGTGGTGCGGAAAACGTACGGCTACGGCAAAAAAACAGACGATATATCCTTATCGCAGCTCGCCCAGATGACCGGGGTTGACCGCAGCAATGTCAGTCGAGCAATCAATGACTTAGCGACGGCTGGGGTGTTGTCAAAACGACAAGGGCGGTACGGGCAAGTCCTTGGTTTAAATAAGAATTATCAAAAATGGGCTGTTGCCAAAACAGCAACCCGTTGCCAAAACGACAACAGAGGTGTTGCCAAAATAGCAACAGTGCTGTTGCCAAAACAGCAACCACAAAAGACAACTCCAAAAGACAACTCCAAAAGGTCGTCCATTCATTTCGACGAATTTTGGTCCGCGTACCCAAAAAAAACTGGCCGGAAGCCCTCGCTGAAAAAATGGACCGACCGAAATCTAGACAGCATCGCCACCAAGATTATCAGCAATGTCCAGGCCCGTGTGGCGAGTGGCGAATGGAGCAACATTCAATACGTACCCAACCCGTTGACCTATTTGAACCAAGATCGGTGGGAGGACGAGATGACGATGAACAAATACAATTCGGACGGAATGGCGATGACGATGGAGGATGCATTGTGAATTTTGACGACCTACTCGCACGATTCGATGACGTGAAGCCCCGGGCGGACAGTTACGTTGCTCGATGCCCCGCCCACGAGGATGACACCCCGAGTCTCGCCTTGCGCGAGACCCCGGATGGACGGATCTTGCTGCACTGTTTTGCTGGCTGCGACGTGACTGATATCCTGGCCAGCGTGGATGCCCGAGTTTCAGACCTATTCCCCGACAGCGAGCGACACTCAACCCGAGGACTTCGCCGCCCGTACCCAGCCGCCGCTGTCCTTACGGCGCTTGCTCACGAGGTTACTATTATCAGCATCGCTGCGGCACAGATGGCAGACGGAGAGCCGCTCAGCGCGGAGGACCGCGAGCGCGTTGGGCTAGCCAATGTGCGACTGCATGAGGGGCTGCGTTATGCATGATGGCGCTGCGTTTCTCGACCAGCAAGCCGCCGCCCGGCCCCAGGTTGTCCGGGCAAAATCCTATCAAGCCAAGGTTGAGCAACTATGGACCGACGGCCTCCCCCGTGGCTCGTTGACGGGGTGGCCGAGCCTCGACCAGTATTACACCGTCGCGCCCGGGCAGTGGACCCTAGTCACGGGCTATCCGAGTATGGGCAAAAGCGAATTTGTCGACGCGCTTGCGGTCAATCTGTCGCATCAGGGCTGGAAGTTCTTGGTCTACTCGCCGGAAAATCAACCTACCCAGATTCATTTGGCGAAGCTGGCGGAGAAGCTCGCGGGAAAACCCTTCGGGGCGGGCGCTGGCGAGCGGATGAGCTTAGCTGAGGCACAAGAGCACCTCGCGACGATTAACGAGCGGTTCAGATTTATTCAGCCCGCGCTCGATTCACCGCCGACCATACCCGAGCTGCTGGAAGCGATCACGCCCGAGCTGGCGGAATTCTCAGGTGCAGAATCTGTACCTGTGGGGGTGGTGATCGACCCTTGGAATGAGGTCGAGACCTCACGCCAAGCCGGGATGAGCGAGACCGAGTTTGTGTCAAAGTCGCTGACGCAGCTACGCAACTGGGCGAGGCATCACAATGTGCATGTGTGGCTGGTCGCCCACCCGCAGAAAATGAAACGCGAGAACGGCAAGCTGCCGATCCCCACGCCTGACAGCGTGAGCGGAAGCGCCCATTTTTGGAACAAGGCTGATTGCGCTTTGACTGTGCACATCGCTGACCGCGAGCGCCCTGAGGTAAATATTCTCGTCCAGAAGATGCGCTTTAAGCATCTGGGTCGCCGGGGTTTGATCACTTTGAGATATGATATTTCTACGGGCCGTTATCGGGATATCTCGGTCCTCCCCCGGCCAGTAACGAGTTGGGCGTGATGAGCGCTCGAACCAAACTTCTGCTTAAATGCAACGAGCCTGATTGTGAGTCGATTTACGAGGGTCCGTGGCGGGCCGACGACGCTGATTCTGACCACAGCGCGTGGAAAAGCGGCTGGATTCGGCTGGGGCTTCGCCGGGATGACCGGCACAGATGTCCAGAGTGCGCCTCATTGGCCGTTAAACAGGCGTACGCTGAAAAGCTAGCCCGGGGTAAGCGTTAGAGCAGATCGTCGCTTACAGGGGCAATGAGGGGGGTTAGGAGGCAATTGTGGAGTATTGCGTAACCGGTAAAGTTAAATATTCGAGTCGTTTAAACGCGAGGGCGGTCCTGAATGACCACAAAAAAAACCGGCGCCCGCGTAAGCACCGGCGCCAGAAGCGGGTCGAGGGTGGCGGCAGCGTGTACGAGTGTTCGGACTGTGGCGGGTACCACATATCGTCGCGGCCAAGCGGGCACAGGGGGTAGTGGATGGGGCGGGGTAGAAGCTCGGAGGCGGTAGAAAGGTGGCGAACTCGCATGCGGGAAGAGGGTTTTAAGCATGTCGGGGCGTGGATTTCTCCAGAATTAGTCGAAGCTTTGGACCAGCTTGGAGCGGAGCGAGACCGGAGTCGAGCATGGATGACGCGGAGGGCTATCCAGAATTACATCGATAATTCGGGGGATTAATCGAGTAATTTCTGGATTTATGCCTATTGGTAGCGTCGGGGAGCTAGGTGGTAGCCTGATTGGTAGCGTCGGGGAGATAGGTGGGAGATTAATTGGGAGATTCGACAACCTAGGAGTATTTAATCTACCCGCCGCTACCGGTCGTATAGATTAAATAAACGGTCACGTACTCCGGAGTAACTGACTTGCTCCGGAGTAGGTTAATCTATCGACCGCTACCGGGGGGTAGATTAATTACCGGTCCCGTACCTAAAGAATGTCTGGGGAAACGTAAAAAGGACCTTTCTACGTTCGCCAGACATTAATCTCTTTCGCTTGCGACTGTGGGATTAACCGATGCCTAGCGCGAGTATCAGCAAAATCCAAAGCCCGGCAAGACCGGCGGCTACACAGACCAGGGTGTCGAGGATGTCGTCGAGCGTTGAGGGCCGATCTTCACGGGCCAAATGTTTGTAATCTTTCATTGTTTCGCTTCCTCTTTGCGTCTTTTTCGGAAATCTTCATTGGTTGTTTACCTCCTCGACCTCATTGACCTCATCGCCGTCATCGTCGAAGTATTCGTAGGCGAGCTTGGCGGCGTTGAGTTGACTATGAGAGGCGTCAGCAACTTGGTAGGGCGTTCCCTGCCAAATCAAGTCGTCCTCGCGGGGATCAAAGCAAGCCGTCAAGGGTGATGCGGACTGCGCAAAATCACCGCGCAGAAGCCATTCGTAACCCGACTCCATTTTCACTTTGTAATCCTTCATTGTTTCGCACCCCTTGTCACTAAACCCCACAAATGGATCAATTACGGGGTTTGACATTTAGAGAGAATCGGCAATACGCAGGGCTTCATTTTTGGCCCGGGAGACTTCATCGTCGCCAAGCCTCGCCCCGTAAATCAGGCCCTCGGCGGTCGCCACCAAGTGATCGACCATATCGTCCGGGGCAGTGATAGCTAGAGCGAGCGCAAGTGCCAACGCTTCCTGGTCATTTTTAGGCTTGGACAGGCCGAAATCCATCCACTCCAGTGCAAGTTTGCTTTTCGCGTTCATTGGTTGTTCTCCTAAATTGGGGTCGTTTAAACGATGCTGACCTCTTACGACTACTGTTACCTGCAAAATCCGCGAACTTGTCTGCGGATTTTTACGGCGTCCTCATAAGTCTCGGCGTAACCGAGAACCTCAACGCTTGGCCCGCCCCAGAAATGATCGCCGTAGGTTGCCAAGATCTTGACATGCGTACTCCGGCGGCGCGCCGAAGACCCGTGAGGCTTTACGGCGGCCACAGTCCAGTACTTATCTATGCTTTGATTCATTGGTTCGTTTCTCCGTTAACCTTGCCAGCTCGACAAGTGGTAGCGCTCGCGTTTAAACGAGCGCTACGGCTTGCAAACTAAGGATAGTTAGAGTTGCCCCGGGTTTGTGAAAATTACTACAGAGCGGGATGACTTACCGTTTTCTCGCCCTGTTTCCCCTAGAATTTCTGCTAACGAAGCTTCCGCTTCTGCGCGCGCATAAAAGACGGTCGGTGCATTTATGTCGTGCTCTAAGTCGTATAAATGAGAAAGCAAAAGCCCATGCTCTGCCTGTTCGTTCGTTTCAAAATCAAATTCCAGCGCCTCGTTATTACCCCTGTGTCCCCACGTTCGTAGTTCGTTGCCATCAACGTAGTTGCGAGGCGCGACCCCCTGTGGCGTTGTCGTCACGTCGGCATACTCTCTTGAGATGCTTTCGAGGTCGTGCTCTTCAATGCCCGATAAGTCATCGGCAATCGTGTAAACAGTTTGGCTAAAATCTATTTTTTCGTAATAGTTGATCATTCGTTTTATGACTCCGTTTTAGTGTATGTAGATAGCGATATCGGGCACTGGTCGCTTGCGCGATGAGGGCGGATTGCCATTGCAAAGTCTGCATTTTGCGCAATTCGTTTTCACACCGGCTTCCTTGCTTGCTGGACAAAGTATCTCGCCCGCTTCAAGCGTTTCATTTTTTCGCATAACTCGGAAGGTGCGAAATCCGAGTGCTTTTGCGGCCGCGCGAGATTTCGAATTGTCCGCGCTCGCCATCGTAACGGTTGAGTACTCTGGTGATGATGCGTATTGATGGGTGTATCCCGTAATTCCAGCGGAGGCATTTACCGCTGCCTGCAAATATTGTTTGGGAATGGCCGCTGGGTCACCATATGCGCCCAATCGAACCTTTCGGCCAGCGAAGCGGCTGTACGTATCAAGTATCGGATAACCGTCGCGCTTGTATTTCTTCCAAACCGAATTCGGAGCTTGGAATGTGCTCACGTAGCAGTCACGTTTAACGTTTCTTCCGGCCACGATTGCGCCACGCAGTGGACAATTTCCGCACACGCTGGCATCGTCACCAGTGTGAATGGCGAGATGTGGCGCGATATCTTGCCGGAGAATCCATACCTGGATCATGTCGCCGGTTTTAGGGTTTGCGCTCGCGCCCGCAAACCCGGTTCCGATCGCTACAATGGGTGCGCCGTCGAGTAAGCTTGGTCCTGAGTAGAGAATATATCCGTTCGGTTGTTTCATCGTTTCGTTCTCCTGTTGCTCGCCCATGGGCGACGTACTATTGCCCATGCAAGGCGCGTGCCAAGTTTGGTTCACGGTAGAATGCGGCTTCCCAGGTATGCGCCCACTTGCAATGCGCGCAATCTCAGCACATTGTGTGGACGGAATGTGTTGAATTTCAGCATGTGAGGGTTGCGCCCTCGCCCGCGTCTCCGCCCGCCCAGTCATCGCCCGCGCGACCTCTAGACTCGCCAAATCGCCCGCTGCCGCCACCCTGCCCCCCGCTGCCGCCAGCCACCTGCCACCTACTGCCACCTGCTACCACCACCTGCCATCTGCCGCCACCTGCCGCCACCTACTGCCACCTACTGCTGCCTACTGCCTGCTGCCGCCTGCCGCTGCCTGCTGCCTGTCCAAGGTGGACGTGAGTGCTCACTCACTCGCGTGTGGACGTGTGGGCGTGAACACTTACTTACTTCCGGGCTGGTATGTGAGCGTTCGCTCAGTGTGAGTGCTTACTCGCTGCGTTTAACGCCACATTCGTTGGGGGGGGTAGGAAGGATAGGAGTCCCGCAATAGTGCTTATACTTCACTACCTCTTCTCTGTACCGAGCCACATTTCCGAAACGCATCCTCCCCCTCTAAAATATGCGCAAAAATAGAAAATTGAAATTTCAATACCCTTTGGCTATCATTTAGCTATGACTGCTCAGAGAAAGCTTTTCCTGCGCTGCAACGAAGTTGGTTGCGATAATCACTATGAAAGCTCATGGCAAGCCGCGGGCGAGTCCGACCCAGCTTTCCTCGCGTCGGCTGTGCGGCAAGGGGAACTAGGCTGGGCAGTTTGGCTGGACCAAAACAGGCACCGCTGCCCACTTTGCGTTGACAGAATTCGCGACGAGGAATATGCGGAAAATCTGGTCAGAGAGTTGCGGTAATGTCGCCTAAGCGAACAGACGCTAACCAGCCTGAGATTGTCAAAGCATTCCGCGACCTGGGCTGCTCAGTGCGCAGTATCCACATGGTAGGAGACGGCGTGCCTGATCTAATTGTCGGGATTGCCGGTATCACCCTTCTGGTCGAGATAAAAGACGGCAAAAAGCCGCCATCGGCGCGGCAATTAACTCGCGCTGAAGCGCTGTTCCATGAGAACTGGAGAGGTCGCAAACCAGAAATTGTTATGAGCGTGACTGATGCCGAAGAGATTATCTCAGGCATCGTTGGATACGACCTGACCACAACAAACTAGCGCCTATTGACACGGTATCCGTGTTAACGATTAAGGGGGAATTATGAAGCTGAGACCGGCCTGGACAGAGGATTTACAACCACCGAATGACATTAACGCTGTAGACCCCATAGAGCAGATTGGAAGGGCTTACAACGTGCTTTACGCCGAAATGGCAGCTATCGAAAATCTAAGAATAGGGGAGTCATTTGTAGAGGCTATTCGTGCGCTGTACTCCTGTCCATATCCAATATTGACAACGGGGATGGGCAAAGCTGGGCATATTGCAAGGAAATTTGCCGCTACCCTCTGCTCCACGGGGTCGCCAGCGGTCTATCTCCATCCGGGGGAGGCCGCACATGGGGATTTGGGCATAATCGGGCCGGGTATCACCGCCAATCCTAGGGAGGATGTACTAGTTGCTTTCTCTACTAGTGGGAAAACGGAAGAAGTCTTGGAAACCATAAGGCGGGGCCGGAATCTTGGCCTAGACACCGTAATCGGCGTGACTTCACACCCAGATTCTGAGTTACGGGAGTTAAGCGATATTGTTATCGATATGGGGACTATTGACGAGGCGGGCGAACTTGGACTGGCCCCCTCGGCTAGTATCGCTGCAATGTTGGCCATTAGCGACGCCCTTGCGATAGTCCTTAGCGAGGAGAAGGGATTTTTAGCAGCAGAATTCGGGGCTAGGCATCACGGCGGCTATCTGGGCAAAAAAGCCAGGAGGGGTTAGTTATGAGGCGTCGCTCCGGTATTGATAAGACACTTTCCCCTGCAAACCCTGCAAACCCTGCAAACCCTGCAAACCCTGCAAACCCTGCAAACCGTGCAAACCGTGCAAACCCAACTATGTTAGACGGCACCTTGGCGGACAACAATGTGGACGCACGTGGACGGTTTCTGGACGCAGTGGACGCAGTGGGCGCAGGATTAGGCAAAGTTGTACGCGCCTCCAACTTTCGGCATTCAGTTTCAGCCCGAGCTTTAGAGCGGGCTATCAAGATTGTTGGCAAGGTTGCCCTCGCGCGAAAGCTAGGAGTGGCTTATCAGTCAGTCGACAAATGGATTGTTCGTGGTATGCCAAAAAGCGAGTGGGATGGAAGAACTACCTATTGCAAAATTATTGAAGAAGCAACTGACGGAGAGGTTACTCGCGATATGCTAATGGGGTCACATGCATCAGATTAATTGAGAAATAGGTTGGCACCTCCCTTCTTTTCTGTTATATGATGCCCGCTTACGAAGCCTTTGGACGGGAATCGTAAGCCCTGCCACCTCTCCTCCAAAAAAAAGGCGGAGTGGCATGGCGACATCCTTTAATAAAGAACAAGCTTATTTATGCCTAGATTTAATGGCGACACCAAGCAAAAGCGAGGTCGGCGCCCTGGGTGCAATAATCACACCCCGGAAGGCAACCCAGAGCTTGAATTCATAAAATATCCTAAATTCATTAGAGGCACTGCCGAGAACGGCACCTGTGATGCGATTTATTACGACTCAAGATTTGGCGATTACGAGAAATGTAGTTCTTACGGCATAAAGAAAGGGGGGAGATGTGGCCGACACGGAGGACTTTCAACTGGACCACGAACTGAGCGAGGGAAGCGCGTTGGCGCTAGACGTCTTGAACTCAATCGAGCCAAAAAGCGCTTATCTGGACAAAAAGCCTAGACCTTTTACGGAAAATAGGGCGAGGGTTTTTCTTGAGCATATTCGCTTGGGCCTAACAATCCCAGAAGTTTGTTCCAAGCACGGCATGCCGGAAAGGCTTACACTTTACGACTGGTTGAAAGATCCATCCCTGAAGATTGGCGATAAAAGTTTCGGGGCATGTTATGACGACGCGATGCAAGATAGAAACTTGTCGTGGCTCGATGATTCTATTCTTGGTCTAAAAAAGCTCAGTCTTACTGGCAGGAAAGATGATGGCGCCATGTTGCGTAAATCTGAAATGCTTGGGAATATGCGTATTAAGATTGCAACTCAGAGTAAAAATCTAACTAATACGGGAGTATCCTCCTCTGGAGGAACAATAAACGTTAATATCAAGACGTTTGAGACGCCAAAGGAAATTGAATAATGGGTATGTCAGCAAATACAGACGAGAATCCTTACGGACAGGTTTTAGGTTCAAACGACGGCGTCCCCGTTTATCGTCTGCCGCAAAATTTCCGGGGAGCCTTGCAGCAAGATGCCATCTCTTCGGCCCCTTACGGGCAGATACTCGGAATGCCGACTATTAGGCCGTACCCATTTCAAGATCCTCGTTTCCAGTTTGACAATTTTCAGTTAACACCACTAAGCACACAAATGCCCAAAGTTCCCCATCGCCCGCCGCCAGTTTCGACCCAAGTTCAGCAGAATAAAAATCGTCAGCCTGGTGCAAAGCAGCAAAATAGTTTGGGTCAAAAACAGATTCGGCGTAGAGAAGATATGCCAAATTTTATGGGGAATATAAGATAAGAGTCTTGGTAAAGGAGGTCAACATGAACAAATTAACAACGTTGTTTCGGTCACGTAGATTTTGGGGCGCTATTGTCGCGGCAATATTAAATGTTATTGGGCCTACAATTGGCCTAAGTGAAGACCAAACGCTTTCTATAACCGCTCTTGTGGTCGCCTGGATTGTCGGTGATTCTCTGAATAAGACTGAGTGAGCATCCTTGTCGGACTCCTCGCACCTGTACTTGTTGCGCTGCTCAAGATATTTGCAGACAAGGCGATGGCTCATACAACTGGCTCTGTGTCTCGTTCTGGCAATGTTGGTAAGCGGATGCGGTCTCGCCTCCCCCAGAGCAGTTATAGTTCCGGTCGGCGAGCCAGTGATGCTGCTCGCGGACACACCGACGAACTCTAAAGTATTAGTTGCTGATAGCGAGGGGCAATGGATTGAAGCAGATGTTGATTACATACCCGCGGGCTGGGCTTGTCTTGCTCCAGAGCCGGGCGACTTGGAGTAATTGCGATGGGCGACATAATTCAGTGGGTGTTTATAATTTTATTGCTGATATCAGTATTTCTGCTTCACGGGAAGAAATGAGTGCTTCGCGTAAATAATTTGCTTTACTAGGATTATGTTATGGCAACCTTTCCAGAAGCCTTAAATGGCTACAACGCGGCGACTCCCGCGGATAATACTCCTGCCGGGACAGATTCTGTTGGCACCCAGCTGGATGACCATCTTCGCGACATCAAAGCAAACGTCAAAAATGCTGGGGCATTGACGCCATCTAGCACGGCTACTGCCGCGGTTACAATGGCAGCAACGGACTTTAACAAATTACTTCTGGTTGACCCTTCAGCCGCGGCCAGAACTGTATCGGTACTTACTGCCGCCGCCGCATTGGCGGGGTTCCGGGTCGGTATCAAGAATGTGTCCGGCGCGAATAACGTTATCGTGCATCGGAGCGGATCAAATACAATTGACGGAGAAGCAAGTATTACTCTGTCAGCAACTAATCAAGCTGTTATGTTGGCGTGCAATGGCGCCACTTGGTATCGAACAAGCGCTCATACCCCCATCACCGCTGCCACACTCGCCCCTACTCGCAAATTTATTAGCGGGCTAACGTTATCCAACGATTCCGACGCCGACCATGATATTGCTATTGCCGTAGGTGTCTGCCGGGATTCGTCGGACGCACAAACTTTGGTGCTGTCCACCATTATGACCAAGCAGATTGATGCCACATGGTCCGCTGGTGATGACGCGGGCGGTTTGTTCGCTGGCTCTGTTACTACCGATACGTGGTATCACCTGTTCTTGATCCAAAAAACATCGGATGGCTCGATAGATGCAGGATTCGATACCAGCGTGTCGGCAGCAAACATCCCGGCGGGTTACGTGGCTTATCGCAGAATAGGATCAGTGCAGACTGACGGCAGCAGTAATATCAAGCCATTCGTACAGTTTGGTGATCGCTTTACGTGGAGCGCCCCAACCGCCGACGCTACCGACGTTGCCACTAGCACCTCGGCTGCGCTGACAACAATTAGCACTCCCCTGGCCGTCAAGGTCGAAGCTGAGATGTACGTCCACCTTGAGGACGCCACGACGAACACGAAAGGGATTTTGTTCAGCGATCCCGACGTGCCTGACCTCAGCGCAGACAATAATTTGGCACGCAGCCATGGATATGTTCAGGCCAGCGGTTCTGACACGACTAACCTCAAGTTCAATTTCGTCGCCACTTGTCCAACGAACACGTCAAGTCAAATACGAGTTGTCAATAGCGGCACCGGAGGCACTTATTCGATCCGTACACGATCATATCGAGACTACAGAGGAGCGGTGTAATGCCCTATATTCAACGAGACGAGGGCGGCAATATCACTGGCGCTTTTGGACCGAAGCAGCACGACGGCCAGGAGTTCATCGGTGAGGATGCTGCCGAGTACGTCGCTTGGGCCACACCAACGCCTGACCCTACTGACGCTGATGAGGTGAATCGGCGGGGTTCCGACGACCCGGTACTCAGGGCTATTGTGGCGGAACTAGCCGAGATGGCCGGAATTCCGGCGGCGACAATGCTTCGGCGTATCGCGGAAAAAGTATAAAGCCAGCTATTCATGTCTGGCGCAAAAATACGTTTTGCCTCATGGTGCACACCTGCACGACTTTGGCAGACGCTTAGCGAATGCGACGGAAACATAACGCAAGTAGCTGAAGAGCTGGGCGTCACACGAAATACTGTCAAGAAATTCATGGCACGCTGGGCGACTGAAAGGCAAATCGGCCCAGAATTGCCAGCATTGCCCGAGGGCGACCTTCCGGTCGAAGAAATAATTGATATAGCCTGTCGGCGTTTCGCCAATAAGGATTTGCGCGAACGGGCAAAAAAGTGGCGCACCATTACGATGCCGGATAACGAGCCATTTGCGCTGGCCTGGGTAGGCGACCCTCACATAGACAACGATGGATGCAACTGGCCGAGACTGCGCCACGACCTCGGCGTGATTGCCGCAACTGATGGCATTTACGGCTGCAATATCGGCGATACCCATGATAACTGGGTAGGCAGACTAATGCGCTTGGCTGCTGAGTCGTCTACGACAAAAGAAAACGCCTTCCGGCTCGCCGAATGGATGCTTATCGATAGTGGCGTCAATTGGTTAGTGTGGTTGTTAGGCAATCACGACTTATGGAATGAAGGCCATCATGTTTTTAAGCAGCTTATTCGCAAACCTCGCTCAATAGTTTTAGAGGATTGGGGTGCTCAGTTTCAGTTAAAAACACCGAATAAGCAGATATTTAGAATATGGGCAGCTCATAATTTTTCTGGGCATAGCATGTACAACTCTTTACATGGACAGCAAAAGACAGCTCATTTTAAAGCCGAGGCTGACTTATACATCGCTGGACATACGCACAATTGGGCGCTGCATCAAGAGGAGTCTGCGTCGAGAGGTTTTTGTTATTGGCTGGCCCGCGCCCGAGGGTATAAGTGGCACGATGACCATGCCATGATTCTCGGCCATGAAAGCCAGCAGGAAGGCGCAACCATATTATCTGTGTTTGACCCAGGCGCTAGCACTCCAGCATCACGCGTTCAGTGCTTTGCAGATTTAGATACGGGGGCCGATTATTTGAAATTTTTGCGCCAAAGAAGATAGTAATGATAGAGATTGCCGACTTTATGGTTGTTGCCACGCTCCCAATTGTTGTCGAGGGGCTGCAAGCCTGCAAAGTTGAAGAGGTTCACGAGCGTGTTGTTGATATGCTTAACTTGATGGTAGTCGGCTTATATCCCAGGCATTTTATTGAAACATATGCAACTAATTTGGCATCATCCTGGGGTCAATGGGCGTCTTGTGTTACGCAATATATTGTGGACCATAAATGAATGGCGTGGCTTATACCTTTACTAGAGCCATACGCAATACATGCCGTGCCTGTCGCATTTGGTTTTATAGGTGGCTGGGCTTCTGTGCAGTATTTGAAGTCAGTGCGCCGAGGCTGCGGCAGAAAAAAACTAAACGGCGCATGGCACAAGCTGTTCGGGATGGTTGCCGCTGCGTTGACAGCGAGCATTGCTTATCGCCTGGGGCCATTGCCCTGGCGGGAGTCGTTGCCAGGAATTGTTATTGCAGGGTTTTTTTGCCCCGCATTTTGGGGTCTAATGATAGACCTGACAGAAGGTCGTACAGGGAAATGGGGCAGTCTTCATTATCATTTGAAGGGCAACAACCGTCGAGCGGGTGGGCCAATGACCTGCCTTCGCGTCCGGGATGTAGTTCATCGTAACGGCAAGATTCGAGACAAGGATCGAACCGGCCATTGGAGATGCTGGAGTGACTGAGGACGTGGAAGCCGCCGCCGCCAGAGCTTTATCAATCGCGAAAGACGCACGGCGTGATATAAATCGGGTGGCTATTGCCTCGGAAGAGCGAGATAAACGAACTGCTGAGCGCTTCACGCAGTTAGATGGGGCGCTTCGTGGGATGGCGGATACTGTTGGAGAATTGTCAAATAACGTGCTACGCCTTCTTCCTCGTGTCAGTGTTTTAGAGGAACAACACAGAACATTGCAGGATATCAGTGCTTTTGGTCGGGTTGCCGTGTCGATATTAAAATTTATTGCTGGCGCGGTTGTCGTTGGGGCGGCGGTAGTGGCGTGGTTTGTGAACGAAGGATAATCGTGACTACGACAAATACAATTACTGAGAATCGTTTTCAGCCGCCGAGTCGTCGTATCGTGCGAGCTGAATACACGCATGCCGAGTCGGGTATTGTGTGGCAGTTTGGCCCGATGTTTGTCGTTGACGGCACTGATGTCCAGGCCGATTTAGATGCCCGCTCCGGCGGTATTGAAGAGAAAATACTTTCACGCGAGCGGACTCGATTAGTTGAGTCTGTGTACGCAGGCGCAGATCCGGCAGACCTTGAATCCCCAGCATTTACGCGGGCCGAGATCGACGTTATTTTAATGAAACGGACTTGCAATTTGGTTAATTCCGAGGATACGGACAAGGCGGCGAAGATCGACACCATCGCTCCGTGGATGTACCAATATTCGGATGCCGAAGTCGCCACCGCCATCGGTTGGACCGTTGAGCAGGTAGCTGATGTGCGTGCACAAATCACCGCGCACCGAACTGCTTCCGATGGACTGGGGCACGACCAGCCGCGATTTGAGGGCGTCGACTAATGGCGGACCTGTATGTATACGACACGGGCAGCAACACGTCACCGTACGATACGGTCGCGAAGGCGGCAACTAGTCTGGCTACTGCGGTCTCGGCGAGAGGCTCCGGCGAAAAAATATTAATGGACTATCGCCATCGGGAGAGCCTTTCATCGTCGACCACCTACACGCCGGGGACGAGTTCAACGACGGATCCATGCGTGCTGCGCTCTGTGGATACGGCTGACTCTGACGCGTACAGGTTGCCGACCGACCACCAAGTTTACCAAGACGGCGGGGCCGCGGGAAACGATCTAAAATTCGCAGGCACTTGGCTTATGGAGGGGTGTTGGTTTGAAACCAATGACGATTTGAATTTTCTGTCGTCGATGGTGAGGTCGTACGAGTGCAGTTTTAAGCATAAAATCGGCGGCAACGGCACGGATCAGCTCTGGTCAAATTCTCAAGCCGCCAGCATACACATTGGTTCGACCTTTAATTTTCCGAAATACAGGAATGACGACCGGACGATCCAGAGATATTACGGCTGCACTTTTGAGGCGAGCGGCGACACGCCAGCCATCAATTCGGGGGGACTTTTCGGGCTGCGAGGCGGGTCTATCGAGCTTATTGGTTGTGATCTGTCCGCCGTGGGAAACAGCAATCCCCTCCTCGATGTGGACGACAGCAATTCGTACGGCCACTTGAAATTGGTTCAGTGCGATCTGCCTGCGTCATACACGATGTTGAGCGGGACGCCGAATTTCGGTGTCCGAGTCGAGGGGTACGGCTGCGACGACGGTGAGATTCATGCGGATTTTATTTACGATCTCGGAGGGGATGTTCTTCAAGATTCAGCGGTTTACGCAGACGCGGGCTTTAATGAGGTCGAAGACGGACGATTCGCCTACGCGATGACATCGAATTCGGATTGTAAGTTGGGAGTGGATCTAACATCGCCATTTTTTGGCAGCGTCTATACGGGCGGCACGGGCAGCAAGACTTTTACAGTCGGCTGCGTGCACGATTTCACCTCTCTTACTCAGGCGGATGTTGGACTGCTGCTCTATTATTTGGGAACCTCTGGCTCCCCCGCATGGGATGTTGCGTTCGGCCTCGATGTTGGGGGCGCGACGACCGCTCTCGCATCGCACTCAGCGGACTGGACTGGAGCCTCTGGCAAAACTAAGGTCAATTTGACAGCGACCGCGACAGTCAATCAGACAGGATTTTATGCGGCCCAGGTCGTTCTGCGCAAGTATGAAAGTGGCAAGAAATTCTGGTTTGATCCAGTGCTGACGGTGAGCTAATGGCGACAGAATATGTCAATGTGCCCGGCTTTGGGTCGATGGTCCTTGAGGATACGGACACGTTGACTCATGTCAATGTTCCTGGGTTCGGGTCTGTTACGAATTTCAATGAGGTGGCGGACGTTGCGCCAACAGCAGCATTGTCTGGCCCGCTTGGCGGTCCATTATCAGGGGTTTTTTAGATGGTCCCATATTTAGGTGATTTTGCCGAGGATGCCACGGTTTATATGCCGTTTAATACGTTTACGTCTGACAATCCGTCTGCGTCTAGTACTATCACTAATCTTGCAGATGGCGACATCAAGGTCCATAAAGACGGCTCTACTACTCAAATTACAACTGACGGCGCAACAGTTGCTATCAACTTTGACAGTATCACGGGTAACCATCTTATAACTATTGATACTAGCGCTCATTCCGACTATGCGACAGGGTCTGATTACCTTGTACGCATCGAGGGCACTACGGTAGACGGCGGAACTATCAACGCATTTATAGGATTATTTTCAATCGAAAACAGGTTCAACGCCGCAGCAGTTGACTTGGCGAATGGTACTGATGGCCTGGGCGCAATAAAAGCGGAAACTGCTGCAATCTTAGCCGACACAAATGAACTTCAATCTGACGACGTTCCGGGGCTGATTGCGACGCTCGATGCAGTAGTGGATACCGTCAAGGTCGACACCGCCGCTATTCTGGTCGATACAAATGAACTTCAGGGCGACTGGGCTAATGGCGGGCGACTTGATTTGCTGTTAGACGCCATTCCAACCACAGCAATGCGCGGGACAGATAATGCTGCCACAGCCACAAATCTGGCGACAGTCGATACCGTAGTTGACGCAATCAAAGCTGTTACTGACCAGATGGTATTTACAAAGGCCAATGAGTTGGATGTGAATACGCAATCTATTAATGGCGCAGAAGTAATAGGGGATGGTAATGCAACGCCGTGGGATGGTGCATAAATGGCGGCGATTGGACGATGCTGGGCAGACGGGGCTTGGGTCGAGGCTGGATGGGCTGACGGAGCGTGGTCGGGCAAAACGGCGCCTGTTGCTGATGTCGGCGGTGGAGGCGGTGGAGGCTCAATCGGCTCCGGAAGGCGACGTCAATCAGCAAAATCATCGGCCAACAGGCCGGCAACTTACGGGGCGAATGTTCCTGAAGAAAGCGTTAAGCCAGATCCTAAGATACAGCAAATTATTGATGCGCAAGCTGCCGCCCTTAAGATGCAACTGGCGGCAAAGGAAGCTGAGCTTAGGAGATTGCGTCTTGACATAATTAGTGATGAAAGACGAACTGATAGTTTAGGTGTTACGCTTAAGGCAATTGAAAAAGAGATAAAGAACCTGGAATACCGCAGGCAGGTGCTTCTCTTACTTACGGCAGTTGCGGTAGACGTTTTTTAGGAGATAGTTATGAAGAACCAACCTAATAGTCAGGCTTATTCTGGTGTAGATCCTAATGCTCATTTGAGCGATGGACGCGGCGGAGCAGGTGGATACGACATTAAAAAGCCGTACGGCGGCGTAGACCCCAAAAGTACCTCGCATAATAGCGGCAATAAGTCTGGGGGCATGAAGAAGGCTCGGGCGGGTAAATCAGCGAAATATTGAGTGGATATTGATCTTCCATTTAGATATGAGCCAAGGTCATACCAATTGCCTGTATGGCGGGCGCTTGACGATGGATTTAAGCGCCTTGTTTTGGTGTGGCACCGGCGTAGTGGCAAAGATTTAACTTGCTTTAACATTCTTGCTCGGGCGACTCAGATGCGCGTGGGGACGTATTTTTACGTGTTTCCGAGCTACGCCCAGGGCAAGAAGGTGATATGGGACGGCACAGATAAGCAGGGCCTTCGGTTTTTAAGTTATTTGCCTCGCGACCTCTGGGAAAGTTCAAACCAGACAGAAATGAAGATCCGCCTAAAAAATGGCTCTTTGTTTCAGGTTATTGGTTCAGACAATATTGACAGCATCGTCGGGACTAATCCTATTGGTGTTGTATTTTCAGAGTGCGCGATTGCCGACCCGCAGGCATGGGATTTTCTGAGGCCAATACTTGCAGAGAATGATGGCTGGGCTTTATTTAACTCCACCCCGCGGGGCAGGCATAATCATTTTCATAAGCTATATGCCACAGCTCAGTCGAATGATAAGTGGTGGTCTTCTCTGCTTACGGTGGAGGACACGGGTGTAGTTACTGCCGAGCAGATACAAGAAGAGCGTAATAGCGGAATGAGTGAAGAGCTTATTCAGCAAGAGTTTTATTGCGATTTTTCTGGCGGCATGCAAGGCGCTTATTACGTTAGAAACATGGAAGATGCGGAGAAGGATGGTCGAATTCTAGATATAGATTACGACCCCAATCTCCCGGTAGATACTTGGTGGGATTTAGGAATGGGCGATTCTACTGTGGTTGTTTTTGTTCAGCCACATTTTACCCAAAATCGCATCATTGATTGCCATGAGGCATCTGGGGAAGGTTTGGCGTATTACGCAAAAATGCTGTCTCAAAAGCCCTACGTTTATCGGGACCATATTGGCCCGCACGACCTGTCTGTAAGGGAGTTAGGTACGGGCAAGTCACGTTTCGAGATTGCAGCAGGGATGGGGATTCGGTTTAAGATAGCGAAGAAACTGCCTCTAGATGATGGCATTAACGCCGTCAGGGCAATGCTAGGAAGTTGCTATTTTGACCGCAAGAGGTGCGCTTACTTAATTGATGCATTAATGGCGTATCGGAAGGAGTGGGATCCGAAGAACCGGACCTACAAGAACCGGCCAAATCATGATTGGTCTAGTCATTACTGTGATGCGATGCGAAGCGGGGCTGTTGGGCGCCGCTCTGCCAAAGTTACGCAAGAACGGCAGCGCTACGACATAAGACGTACATTTGAGAAAACAAGCTGGATGTCGGTCTGATGGAGGCTCGAAATGGCTGAAGAATATGATAACGACCTAGTCGAAGATATTTTCGAGCGACGAAAGGATGCCTCACGTCACGCTCATGACTGGAGAGCTGAAGCCAGAAAATGTTATGAGTATCGCGACGGTAATCAGTGGGACACTAACGACATGGCTGTTCTTGAAGAGCAAGGACGCCCGATTGTTACTTTTAACCGTTGTGCCCCAGTTTTAGATTCTATCGCAGGGCAAGAAATTGGGAATCGGCATGAAGCTAGATACTTCCCTAGAACTCAAGATGACCGAAAGGCAAATAACGTCTTTACCGAGGCGGCAAGGTGGGTGAGGGATAGTTGTGACGCGGAAGACGAAGAGTCTGACGCTTATATGGACACCCTGACCTGCGGAATGGGGTGGATAGAAACAAAGTTTGATTATGACGAGGATGAGGACGGCAAGATTATTATGGAGAGGATCCCCCCTCTTCAGATGCGTTGGGATCCAGATGCCCGCAAGAAAAACATCTTAGACGCGAATTGGCTATCCCGGGAAAAGTGGATGTCGGTCTCGGAGGTCAGGGCCAAGTGGCCTGATGCTGACGTTTCCGCCACAGAGGACAACCTTGTCGAAGAAGGTTGGATGGACGAGCACGACGCCTCGAACTCTTGGAAGTATGAGCAGGACCAAAGCTGGCTACACGACCCGACAAAAAACCGAGTCATTGTTATTCATTATCAATGGCGCGAGAAAGAGGATTATTACCGGGTTGGCGACCCAGAAACTGACCAGATAGTAGAGTTTTCTGTAGAGCGTTATAAGAAAATTGAAGACAGTTTAGATGGCGCAATTGCCGTAAAGCAGCAGCGCTGGAAGTACAAGCAAGCTTTCCTCGCGGGTAAGGAGCTTTTAGAAGAGTCAGACTGCCAAACAAACCGATTCTCTTACCGTTGCATAACAGCCAAGCGGGATGAACAAGCGAATACGTGGTTTGGCATGATGCGGGCAATGATGGATCCGCAGAATTGGGCCAACAAGTTTTTCTCGCAAACTATGCACATCTTTAATGCCAATGCGAAAGGCGGGGTATTAGCTGAAGAGGACGCCGTGGATGATAAGCGGCAGTTCGAAGATAGTTGGTCGAGTCCTGATTCTGTTAACTGGTTAAATCCGGGAGCCTTGCAATCCGGCAAAATTCAAGAGAAAAGTCTGGGCGGATATCCATCCGGCCTGGATAAGTTACTGACGTTTGCTATTTCGAGTATTCGTGATGTAACAGGCGTCAATCTTGAATTGATGGGGATGGCAAACCGCGAACAGGCCGGGGTTTTAGAAGTCGAGCGAAAGAAGGCAGCTTTGGTCATCTTGGCGCCACTATTGAATAACTTGCGTCGTTACCGCAAAACTCAAGGAATGGACCTACTTGCTTTTATGAGGAAGTACATTCCTGAAGGGACAATTATGCGGATAACCGACCAAGCGGTCCCGTTTTATCAAGACGACGACACTGTCAAGTATGACGTTATTGTCGACACTGCGGTCAATAGCCCTAACCTAAAGCAAGAGGTATGGCTCCAGTTGCAGAACATCATGCCTGCAATGATTAAAGCAGGGGTTCCTTTGCCGCCAGATCTAATTAAATTCTCGCCTTTGCCTGAATCTATTTCAGATGAATGGGTGGCATACATAGAAGAAAGGTCGCGGCAAGACCCCGAGCTGCCTCAAAAGTTCCAAGAACTTCAGCAACAGAATCAGGAACTATCTAGCAAGCGCGAAGAGTCAATGGCTCAAATGGGAGCAAAGCGCGAAATGCATATGTTAGATATGCAGCTAGAGCGTGAAAAGATGCTTATAGAGAAAGAAAAGTTTGAGCAAGATTTGGCAATGACGGCAAAAATGAAAGACGCCGACCGAGCTACAAAACTGATGGAAATTACCTCTCGCTATGAAACAGAGAGGGAAAAGTTGCGAGAGAACTCTAATCTCCAGCGAGATATCAGGAATGAAAAACTATCTGCTCAGGATGAAAAGCAAGTCATCTTTATGGCCGAAGCAAGAGCAAAACGGCTGGCAGATATGTCAAAAGAAACAGATGCTTTGACGTCTGAAGTGGCGGGGAAGGTCCAGGGGTCAGTTGCCAACGCCGTAGAGAATTACAGTAATAGGATTTCCGGTATTGAGCAGGCAATTGAAAAACTAACTGAGCTGGCTGAAAACGCAGATTCCAGACGTGCCACCATTCTGGATTTTGTTTCACAACAGGGCGGGGAACTCGCTGAAGTGGCGAATAAACTGAGGTAAACGTTATGGGCGACGTGTTGTCTGAAATCGAAGAAACGAACGAAGACCAAGCTTTGGAAGCGGAGCAGTTGGCCGTTGAAGCGCCGACAGATCAGGAAATTGCTGCTGAAAACAGGGCGGCAGAAGAAGTTCCTCCAGAGTCGGCGCATAGGTTACAACCAGAGTCGGAGACGGAATCAGACACCAGCCCTGATTCAAGCCCTAGTCAAGATAAAAACCAGAGGATGGTTAATTACGGGGCCTTGTCGGAAGAGCGTGGTAAACGCAAAGAGCTTGAATCAAAGCTTGCCCAGATGGAAGGGCGCTTCCAGGAATTTATGGAAAGAGCGGCGCAGAAAGAGCCGGAAGCGACAATTCCGGAGTTCGACGAAGACCCAGCTGAGCACCTCCGCATGACTCAGGAGGCGACTCAGCGAACAGTTCAATCTCTTGCGGAACAGCAGGCCCAGGAGGTGGAGCAGAGATATCAGCGCCAGCAAATTGACGCATTCGCAGGGCGTCTCAGGGAGTCAGAAGCAGACTTTGCAAAGACAAACCCATCATATGAAGAGGCGGTGAATTTTCTTCGAGAGTCTCGCAAAGCAGAATACAAGATGCTTGGCTGGCAAGAGCATGAAGTCGAGAGCAAGCTAATTGAAGAAACAATTATGTTGGGGATTGATGCCGAGCAGCGGGGAATTAGTCCAGCCCAGCGGTTTTATGATATTGCAAAAGGGCGCGGTTTCCAGTCCAAAGCGGGCAGTCCTGTCAGCAATCTTCAGCAAGTAAAAGATAATCAGGGGACTACTTCTCTGGGGTCAAATGGGGCAAGTCCTAGGCGGGCAACTCTTGCAGATTTGGCTGATATGAACGATGATGAGTTTGATAAGGCGACAGACGGAGATAATTGGAAGCGTCTGCTGTCTTAGTATTCGTGTTGAGCTTGCCGTAACAAGCTTTTTCGCTGCCTCGGCGCTCCGGGACACATACGCCAGACCTGCGTGATTGGTCAGGATGATGTTGTGTTTACTAGGAGATCATAATGGCAACGACAAATTTTGGGCTTAATAGCCCTGAAACGGTCAAGCTTTGGTCCCGAAAGCTATTCCGTGAAGCGCTCAAACGTACTTGGATGTCCAAGTTCATGGGCACTGGCTCGGATAGTGTTGTCCAGATTGCGGAAGATACTTCAAAAGGTCCAGGCGACCGAGTAAGAGTAACCTTGCGCATGCTGTTGTCCGGCGCGGGTATTTCCGGCGATGGCACTCTGGAAGGGAACGAAGAAGCTCTGACCACTTATACGGATAACCTCGTTATCGATCAGCTTCGTCATGCCGTGCGTTCTGGCGGCAAGATGAGTGAGCAGCGGATCCCCTTCTCAGTTCGAGAAGAAGCCCGGATGGGCCTCACCGACTGGTGGGCGGATCGTATCGATACATGGTTGTTCAATCAGCTTGGTGGTGTTTCGGTCCAGTCAGACACTCGGTATACCGGATTAAATGCGGCAACCGAGCCATCTAGCAACAATATTCAAATCTGGGATAACACGACACATACGACTGAGGCCAGCGTTGGTTCGGCTTCTGCATCATGTGCTATTCAGTTATCGCATATTGATATTTTGGTAGAGACGGCCAAAACAAACTCACCGCAAATTCGACCCGTTAAAGTTAACGGTGGCGACTACTACGTCATGTTCCTGCATCCGCAGCAAGTGACGCAGCTTCGTACCGATGCAACGGCGGCTAGAGTAACGTGGTATGACACCCAGAAGGCGGCGATGCAGGGCGGTCAGGTTTCTGACAACCCGATATTCACCGGCGCTCTGGGCTGCTATAACGGCGTGGTCCTCCACGAGAGCACCCGAGTTCCTTTCGGCGGTTCTGCCGCCACCGATGTCAACACCAGACGGGCAATTTTCTGTGGCGCCCAATCGGCAGTCGTTGGTTTCGGTCGGGGTTACGGGAAGAGCAGGATGTCTTGGGTTGAGGAGCTTTTTGACTACAAAAATCAGCTTGGCGTTAGCGCCGGATTGATTGGCGGAGCGAAAAAAGTCACCTACAACAGCCAGGATTTCGGTTCTATCGTTTACGTCAGTGGCGTCACTAACTAAGGAGATCAGTTATGGCTTCTACTACACGTACAGTGACGATTGCCGGCTCGGCGGCTCCTTTGTATACGCCGCTGGGTTCCCACACTATTGTGGGGAGTAACTCCGGTATAGCTGCATCGTTGTCTGCTTCTGCATCCGCAGTGTTATTGCTCGCTAAGGTTCCTCCGAATTGTAAAAATATTCAGATGACTTGGCAGGCGATTCATACGGGCGCAACTGGCGCGAAGCTTCAGTTCGGCATTAAATCTGGTGATTCAGTGAGTGCATCAGCCCTGATGGCGTTGACGGATATAGCCGTCACCAACTTGGCCGGTCCGTTCATGAGTAAAACATACACGCCAACGTGGGATGACTCTGCGGGTGAAACCGTAAAGTATGTCCAGTGCTCGGTCGGGTCCGGCACCGCTTCGGCAGCGTTTGTGGTGGATTACAGCATCACCTTCAATATGTAATAGAGAAGGGGGGGGTTACCCCCCCCCTAATCTTTCCAGGGGGAAATTATGACCGAGGAACTTCTCGACGAAGCATGGCTGCGCGAAGAACCGCAAGAAATGTTGAACCGTGCGGCAAACTTTCTTACCAGTGCGGAACTTCTCGATGTCCGGCGTGCTCGCAAACTATGCGAATACGTCTTAACGCTGGACCGGGATAACCCCGGCATCTTATTTATGGTTGCGTCAACCTACATGCGCGAAGGGCGGTATGCTCTCGCCGAATGCTGGTTTCGCTATGCTCTAGTTCACGACCCAAAGATGGCTCCTATATGGTGCAATCTTGGCTATTGTTATCAAGGCGAAGGGCGTAACGAAGAAGCATTTAAGTGCTTTGAGAAGGCGGTCGAACTAGATCCCTCCGAGGCATCTTATCTAAATAATCTTGCCACTAATTACGTCAACAATGGCACCCCAGACGACGCAATAGAGCGCTGCAATAAAGCTCTTAAGCTTGACCCGGTCAATTCTGATGCTCTTTGGAATCGCTCCCTGGCCTACCTAGAGAAGGGGATGTGGGTCGAAGGCTGGGAAGGCTATAAAGCAGGATTAAAAGGGTCTGAAGAGACACAGTCTAGTCAGAAGCGAAAAGTTAGATTCTATCCAGAGCATAAGGATTTGCCTTATTGGGATGGAACAGGCGGTCAGTCTGTAGTTGTTTATGGGGAGCAAGGAGTTGGCGACGAACTGCTGGCCTCTTCGATGCTAGAAGATGCCGCCAACGTTACCAATCTAGTCTATGAGGCTCACCCCCGGCTAGTTAACATCATGCGTCATAACTTCGGAAATCGTTTCCCAGTATATGGAACGCGCAAAATTTCCACAGATCAAGTTTGTTGGCCGATGTGGCAGAGAATTGATGCCAAAATACCCATATTGGGCCTCGGAGAACACTTTCGTAAAAAAGACGAAGATTTCCCACGCAAGGTGTACTTAAAGCCTTTTGACTCACTGGTGGATAAGTACAAAGAGAAGCTGGCGGCAATGGGAGATAGGCCGAAGATTGGCTTTTCCTGGAAGGGTGGCGGTGTTGTTACTCGGCACGACCTTCGCTCAATCGGCCTTGGAGATTGGACCGATCTTATTAAGGACTTCGATGCCGATTGGATATCTCTCCAGTATGATGGCGCTGACCGGCAGGGATGGAATACGCCTATTGTTGCAGAATTCGAAAAGGAAACCGGATTGTGCATCAACCACTGGCCGGAGGTCGTGAACGACCTTGACGAGTGTTATGCGGGGCTAATTAATGCCCTAGACCTCGTCATTTCAGTAAACACTAGTGTTGTACATGCTTGTGGCGCATTTGGAGTGCCGACCTGGGTGCTGACCCCCTCCCGACCGGCCTGGAGGTACAACATCGAAGGCGAGCATATGATTTGGTATTCAGACCATATGCGGCAGATACGGCAGGTAGATGACGACTGGGATGGTGTATTTAAGACTGTCCGCGAGCGCCTCAATAGCTGGATGCAAGAGAGGGCCGCGGCATGATAACCGAAAACTACAAAAACCAGAATGCTGAGCTACATCGGACTATCGTTGAATATGGCAGCGGTGGAGGGCGATGGGCACCGGTTGTAATGAATATGTGCATGGAGAATAAGACCCAGGATGTACTTGATTACGGTTGCGGCAAGGCAACCCTCCACATGCAGCTACCTTTCGGGATACAAAACTTCGACCCGGCAATTCCAAAATATGCACAACTTCCTGAGCCTGCCGATATTATGATATGCACGGATGTAATGGAGCATATTGAGCCAGAGTTTACTAATGCGGTGCTGGACGATCTTAAGCGGCTGATGTTAAAGGAAGGGCTTATAAGCATTGCGTGTAGAGAGGCACAAAGAATACTGCCGGATGGTCGAAATGCGCACCTAGTTATAGAAGATGGCCGGTGGTGGTACGAAAAAGTCCAAGAAAGATTCAAAATAAAAAGCGTGCAAATGGATGACTCAGCGGTGACGCTTGCGGTATTGCCGCTATGAGAGTTTTTATTGGGTATGACCGGCTTGAAAATGACGCTGCAAAGGTCGCAGAAAGGTCGCTTCGAGCAGTGTCGCCGAGCGTAGATATCACTTTACTGGATGTTCGCGCCCTCAGAAATGCGGGCTTATATACAAGACAGGCCTTCAACGTGTCGGATACGAATCAGCGTTATGATTCTATCGATATGCGGCCTTTTAGCACTGAATTTAGCTTTACAAGGTTTTTAATCCCTGCGCTAACCCAATGGACAGGAACGGCGCTATATACGGATTCAGATGTATTGTTTAGGAGGGATGTTGCGCCTTTATTTATACAGCATGACGAGTTACCTAGGTCTCATTCAAAAGCTATTTATTGCGTAAAGCATGACTATTCTACCCCTTCTGATATGACTAAAATGAGGGGAGGGCTTAGGCAATACCCGTATCTTCGCAAGAATTGGAGTAGCGTAATGTTTTTTAATTGCGGACATCGGGCAAATTGGTTTTTGACGCCGCACATGGTAAATACGGCTTATGGCCGAGAACTACAGCAGATGTTTTGGCTAGATGATAACGAAATTGGGTCGCTGGAGGGGCAGTGGAATTGGCTGGAAGGACATGGGTCTCCAGACATTGACCCGGCTATTGTTCATTACACCCGAGGGACTCCAAATGTCCCTGGGCACTCAGATACTCCATTCGCCGATGAGTGGTGGAGCTATCTATAGGCAATGGCCCCCCTCCCTTGACGGAAGCCCAGCCGCGGGTGATTTCACCCGGGCCGATTCCCCCTCTGCTTGGGTGACGAATCTGCGGTATCCTTAGAGGGTAGGGGGACCACCAACAAAGGTTAGGCTTATGAGCACCTTTGGAACGATGAAGTCCCGCATCGCAAGGGAGATGAAGCGTGGCGAATTGAGCGCTAGCTCGTCCGCCGTCCAGGATTCAATTCTTTCGGCAATCGAATACTTCAAACGAAAACGCTTTTATTTTAACGAGTTCAATGACGTCACCGCGACAAGTAGTGCGTCTCAAACGTATATGTCGCTTTCAAGGTTTGGCATTCGGCCAATCCTACTTGACAGCGTTAATGTTGTTATCGGGAATAGAGACTACCCTCTTACAGCAAAGACATGGCAGGCTATTGACTCAATTGACGCTGGGCAGTGGTATGGCTTCCCAGAGTGGTATTCGATCCATACAGAAAAGTTACGTCTGTATCCACCTCCCAATAATGCATATGTGGTACGGATTGCTGGTATAAAGGACTTGACTGAGGTGTCAGCTAGTGCTACGTCGAATGCCACGAATCCCTGGGTTGATGATGCAGAACAGATGATCCGCTGTCAGGCGAAAGGTTATCTATTCCGAGATGCTTTGCGAAACGTGGCGCTTGGTCAACAGTTCCGAGCTGATGCAAACGACTCTTTCAGGGAGCTGTCGAAGGAAACGCGTGCGAAAACTACTGTAGGCCGACTTCGGAAAACGAACTGGTAAAGGATCCTCATGAGTTATTTTCCTATCCAGGGCTTCGCCCCAGACGCCGAGCCAGCAACGCCTGGAATTATTGTCGATATTGATCTGATGGTGCCGACACTTACCGGCATGAAAGCGCTCCCTAGCGACAGCAATACAGGGCTTCAGACCGTGGGCAGCGCGGTGCGTTCGGCGGCGGTTTTGTCGAACCTATCAGATGAGCAGACTGTCTATGTCGGCACAGCTGATAATCTTTTCAAGCAATCCTCGACCGGTTTTTCTGAAATATCATCATCAACAAATGCCTATAGCTTGTCCGGGGCCGCTCGATGGGTGTTTGCCGAATTCAATCTACCGGGAGACGATAGGGCGCTCGCCGCGGCTCATGGGCAAGACATCCAGTTTGCCACTACCGGCGACTTTGCAGACCTGACGGGCGCCCCAAAAGCCGCATTTGTAGCGGTGACTGATGGGTTCCTTATGGCCGCAAACATTCAGACCTCTACAGTCGGCAGTTCAAGCACAGTCTATAGTGCAGCGCCGAATAGGTGGTATTGCGCAGGGATAAACACCACCAATGTCTGGGACGCTGACATAGCTACACAAGCAACGACTGGACTATTGCTGGATACACCAGGAGGTATCCGGGCACTGCATAAGCTTGGTAGCTTCTTTATCTTTTACAAAGAACGGAGCATGTATATCGGCCGTTACGTTGGGGCGCCGCAGGTTTGGCGTATGACGCTGATTCCTGGCGACGGACTTGGCGCGCCAAGTCACCACTCTGTGGTCGATATTGAGACAGCTCATCTGTTCCCTGGGTATGATGACTTCTACCTATTTGATGGGACACGCCCAACCCCGATAGGAACGAATCGTGTCTCGGAGTTCTTTTTTGCCGACCTGAATGCAGAACATAAGGATAAGATTGTTGGTTGCCATGACAGGCGGAGTTCACTTGTTTACTGGTTTTATCCGTCAGCCAATAGCGATGCCGGGGCGCTAGATAAGTTTATTTGCTACAACTATCGCAGCGATAAGTGGGGCGGCGGAACAAAATCAATACAGTTTATTCTGGAGTGGACGGCGACAGGAATTACTTATAATGACGTGGGGACGCTTTACTCGACTTATGATGACCTCCCTACAGCACCTTATGACACCGCCTTTGCCTCGACCACAACTCTAAAAACGGCGGTATTTGACACCGATAACCGGATATCTGCGCTGGAAGGAACCCCTGCAAATGACTGCATGATGCGGACATGGGATTTTGGTATAGATGGCGCCCCAACCCTGCTAACAAGAGTGCGTCCCAGGTTTAAGAAGGCTCCGCTAACGGGAAGTCAGACACATATTTATCAGGACATTCAGGGCGGCAGTGAAGCGACTAACGGACCGGCCGCAACGCTATCTGACGGTTCTTTTGACTTTGTTTTTGGCGGCAGATGGCATGCTGTCAGGCACAACTATACCGGCGATGTCGAGGTCTCGGGAATTGATATCCAAATGCAGCAGGATGGCGAAGAATGACCCGAGTACCTGATGCTGTCTATCTGCCAGCGTCTATGGATGACGCTGTTCGTCAAGAATTAACTTTAATCTTAGAACAGCACGCTTTGCGTATAAATCACGCCGCTTATGAGATCACTAATGTCGCTTCAGCGCAAACTGTTGGTCACGACTTAGTTCTAGCAAGCGCAGGAGGCAGCACGCTGGCAGTAACTTTGCTTCCGGCAGCTAACATCGAGGACAAGGTTGTGTCCGTCAAGAAGAAAGACTCGGGCGGCGGAATGGTGTTTATTATTCCAAGTGCCGGGGAGACTATCGACGGTGGAGCCACGTATACAATATCGACCCAATACACTACCGCCCGGTTTCTTTCCGACGGCGCAAATTGGTGGGTCGTCTAATGCGGTTAGAGCCTGTTGCTCCTAATAACCTGCACGATCATTGGGACTCTGTTGAAGAGGATTTGCGGGGCTGCTTAAAACACGATACTTCTGGAGCCTGGATAGAAGACGTTTACGCTATGATCCGAAACGGGGCTGCTTTTTTGTATATTGGCAGAGGCAACAATGACGAACATATGGGCGCGTTGGTGATTGAACGAACTGTAAACCGATGGAATGGGGATGTCGGAATCCACGTCTGGATGTGTTGTAATCGTGCTGGACATCAAATTTTACGCGAAGGCCAGGGATTGCTTGAAGAGATTGCCCTCCAGGCCGGAGCAAAGAAGATAACATTCAGGTCTGATAAACTATCATTCGAGAGACTCTGCCGGGATTTGGGTTATCAGCTGAATGAGATCGAATTAGTTAAGGAGTTAAGCTAATGGGTGGGAAAGCGCCATCGCAACCGTCTAATGTTACATCGACCTCAGTCACCGAGGTGCCTGAAGAAGTAAAGCCGTATTTGACTGCTTTTTTAAAGCGCGGCGAGGCAGCTTCGCGAGTTCCTTTTAGCTCTTATGGAAAGGGAACAGATGACCGAGTCGCCCCTCTTAATCAGTCCCATCTAGCAGGAATGCAACTAGCAGGGACTCGCGCAGCATACGGCGACCCCGCAGTCGAAGCGGGAAGAGGCATGCTTGCCGGAGCTTTATCCGGGGATTATTTCAACGATCCGGCCTACGCTAATATGTTTAATCGCAGTGCAGACCTTGTTCAGGCCAGGATCAACAATCAGTTTGGTGCCCAAGGACTAAGCAATAGCGGTGTGAGGCAACAGGCTGGACGAGATTTAAATGACCTCGCGACGACTATGGGCTATACCGAGCGGCAAATGATGCCGCAATTTGCACAACAGGCACTAGCCTATGGGCAAGAGCCTTATCAGGCCGCGCAGCAACTTCTTGGCATCGGAGACATCACGCGGCAATACGACCAAGCTAGAATTAATGATGCGCGACAGCAGTTTGACCTAAGAAGGCAGTATCCTTACCAGCAGCTGGATGTGGCAAAGAACGCGCTACTGACAGGAATGGGGGGTGGCGGTACCACGACCTCGACTAGCCCGGGATATTTCCAGCCTAGCAGGACGGCTGGCATGCTAGGCGGAGGGGCATTAGGTTACGGCCTTGGCAGCCAGATGTCGGATACATACCCGAATGCCGGATTGTATGGTGCTGGGTTGGGCGCTTTAGCCGGATATCACAGCGGTTAGCCGGGCTTTGTTTAAACGAGGATTAAATAATGGGTAGTATGATGAAATACGCCCTGCCAGCAGTTGGCGTAGCCTTACCTTTCATGTTTCCAGCTGCCGCTGGTGCAGCTGCCGCAGGCGCCGCAGGTGCTGGGGCCGCGGCCGGTGGAGCCGGACTGGCCGGGACCGGATTAGCTGGAGGGGCAGCTATACCGCTGTCGGGCGTAGGCCCTGGCGGCATTGGCATGGCATCTTTCGGTGGAGCGCCCGGCGCGCTAGCCCCCTTTGCTACTAACACTGGCGGACTTTTTACTAGCATGGGGGTAGGCCCAAATACAGTAATGCCACCTGTAGTCCCTGCCAGCCCATGGTCTCGTTTTAGGGATGCTCTCGGGGAAGTAGATTTGGGTAAGTACGGGGATGCTTTTAGTGGCGGTGGAAACCGGGAGCAGGATCAGATGCAGTCACTGCCACCCCCGCTCATGGGGCCACCAATCATGGGTGGTAATCTTGAGCATGGAGGCACTAGCTTTTCCCAAACAATGGCCCCGGCAATTACGCCCGAGCTAGACCCATCAGTCTTGCCACCGATTAGGCCAGAAAGAGGCCCATCATCTTTGTTGCCGTATGCCGACGTAATGACGGCGGTGCCAGATGACGGTTATATGGGCCAGGGCACGGCTCTTTACCCCCCGAGACGTATAGAACCGCCCATTAGGCCAGCAAGAGGCCCATCATCTTTGTTGCCGTTACCTATGGACCTTAGCGGGTACTTGCGGTCGCCCCAATATTAAGACGGGAGTTAGATTATGGCTATTCCAATGAATCGGAAGGAAGCTGCCGAGCTGCGGATTAAAGAAGCCCAAGAAGCCAAGATTGCTGAAATGATACGGCAACAGCAACAGGCTGCTATTTTAAATCAACAACAGACCCGGTTTGAGGGTCCCCGTGACGGGGCAGGGGTGTCCGGCCCGCCGCCAGTAAACCCAACAATTGTGCCGAGACGCCCCGAGGAGCACTGGAGGCAATCTGGATACTGGCCTAGTCCTGACCTCCCGGATAGAAGCAATCAAGTCCAGGGCGGCAGCGCCCAGCAAGGAATGCTAGGTCAAAAACTTGGCCCGCTGGCCCTGAACATTGGCTTGGGGATTTTAGCTAACAACGTGCCACGCCCTTACACTCAAGGGCCTCCTAGCCTTACCGCAGGGATAGCGAGCGGTGTACAGCAGTACCGCACACAACAGCAGGCTCAACAGGCAAGGCAACTAGAACAGGCTGCTAAGGAGCGCAAAGAGGCGAGGGACATAGAGGCCCACGAGCGCAATATGTCGGGGACGACCGCGGCAAATCAAAACTATCGATCATTTAACGCGGCAACAACAGCCTTGAGAACTGCTCAGATGCAACCGCGCCCGACTAACGACGCTGAAGCAGCGGCGGCTTATGACGCCAATATAGAAAGCCTTAAGCATGCTAAGAATTACTGGGAAGAAGTTATTAAGGTAGATAAAAAAACGGGGCTTAGCGCTGACCAAAAACGGGATGAGCAAATCAATGCCGCTCGTACGCAGATAGAATCTATGCTGAAAATCAAAGCTATCAAAGACCCGGATGCCAAAAATATGAAGTGGATGCCTGGAGATACTGAAGAGGCCACGCTCAATAACGCCACTATTCTGCAGCACTTAAACATTGAAGCGTATACACAATCTGGCCTTTATAACGCCGTAACTAGGCTGGCTTTCCAGAAAACCTCGGAAGAATTAGAGCGTGCTGTGGGGGATACGGCCGCTACGGTCATATATTATGACGGATCCGGGGTTCCAGTCGAATGACGGTGGACGCAGTCTTGGCAGATGGCACAATCTTGCGATTTCCTGCAGGCACAGACTCCGGAGTGGTTAATGCTGCCGTGAAGCGCCACATCGCCGAGGGTGGCACCGAGGGTGGCACCGAGGGTGGCGCCCGAATGCGACGCTCTGGCGGGGATGTAACTGATAAGGATCCGTATGTACTGCGTCCCTTGACAACCCCAATCAAAGAAGGACTGGATACGGCCGCCGGAGCCGTAGGCGACGCAGCATACAAGACTGGGAATCGACTTCTTAACCTTCTTGAGCCGTTAGATATTCCAAGGGACGCCCTTGCGACCGGCGTAGCTAACGTAGCTCATGACGAAAGTTTTCTTAAGGGTGTACAAGAGGGGGCTGCCAAAGGCGCGCAAACAAGCACAAGAGAATTACTTTCTGACGAGTTTCGAAAGGAACATCCTTTCATGTCTGGGGTGGCGGGTTTTATAGGAGATGTTGTGACGGACCCACTGACTTGGACCCCAGCCGCGGGCATCACAATCCCAGGGAGACTGGCGGTAAAAGGTCTTCGGGCATTAAAAAACACAGAAACAGGCCAGCGGTTAGCAGACAATTCTATATTTCAAGCCTTTAATGTTTATACAGGGGATAAGCAGAAGGCAAAAGAAATTTATGAAAGGTGGCGAAATTTCAGAGACTCCGGAGGTATTGCCGCCGAGGATGAAGCGCGGCGGCTAGATGCCCTCATTAACAAGATGGCAAAAGAAGGGAATATCCCTCCCGAGAAACTGAGGGGAGATATTACAGAGGCTATTGAGCAGGGAAATCTTCATGATGGTGCTTTAGGCGCACTTGAAAGAGACCTTATTGAAAGAAACAAAGTAATGTTGCTCAAAGAGCAGCAGCTTGGGGTTGATGTTGGCGACTTGGGCGAATCGTACATGGCCCATGTCGCTACTCGGGAAGGCACAAAAGTGCTGCAACGCGGTGGCGGGCCACGCGACAGGATTCCTGGCACGCACCAAAGTCAGATTAATAGAAAGATAGAGGGGACAGTTGCAGAAATTAATGCGACAAATCTGTACGGAGTAAAGAAATTCTTCGAGGACGACCCGGCAGTTATCCAATCAGTTCGCGAGTATCGTCATGCAAACGCTATAGCAGGGCGGCAGTATTTGGACGAAGCTTCAACGCTTGGCGTTGATGCGGCGGCAGCTCCGAGTAATTACGTTTCTATTCCAGGCATCCCCGGGAAGAAATTTGACCCTGAAATTGCTGGGATGCTAAAACTCAACCACTCTAGGCTAACTGACGAAAAGGAACTTCTTGCTGTTCTGCGGCTTTATGATGGCGCCCAGAACTGGTGGAAGACTTGGGCGCTGGGACTGAGTCCTGCTTATCACTCTCGTAATGTGATGAGTAATGTTTGGAACAGCTATCTAGCCGGGGTTACCGATCCACGTACTTATGGTCAAGCCGCCAAGCTCCAGGGCATGGCCCGAGGTAGCGCTTTGCTAGATATTCCTCCGATGCAATTCAAGGGGGAAATCGCTGGTAAGCCAGCTCGTGAGGTTTATGACGCAGCTAGGGACAATGGTGTCATTGCCAGAGGGCAGTATTCAGCGGATGTTCCAAATGTAGGGGAGGGCCGAGGAGGAACAGGCAGCCCTTTGAATCCTATCAATCTATCGACCAGTAATTACTACCTTCAGAAAGGTTTTTCTGCGGGGCGGCACTTGGAAAATAATGCAAGATTTGCCGTCTTTATTGATCGGATAAGCAAAGGCGATTCATACGCAGATGCGGCGAAAGTAGTAAAGAAACATCTATTTGATTACGGCGACCTGTCTATCACAGAGCAAAAGGTTTTCAAAAGATTGGCGCCCTTCTACACATGGAGCAGAAAGAACATCCCGTTGCAGCTTGAAACCCTGGTAATGAGACCTGACAAGCTGCAGAAAATCAACATTGCAAGACAAAACGTGGAGCAAGAAAAGCGACCAGACCCCCGTAATGTCCCTGAGTGGATCAAGAAGGCAGGGCCTGTGTACCTCCCGCCTGGAGATGAAGGCGGGGAGGAGAGAAGGGCGTGGACGATGAGAAATGTCCATCCATTTATGGATTTAGCCGTGATAGTTGACCCCAAAGGCGGCTCGCCTCTAAAGGAGCTATTTAACTACCTTGGGCCTGTATTGAAGACCCCTATGGAGTTTGTGGCAAATTACGATGCCTTCAAAGAGCGCCCTATTAAAAAGTTTAGAGGGCAGACCTCCAGCCTCTTGGGAGTCCAAATGCCCGTAAAAGTGGCCCACCTTCTAAAAAACTTTGTCCTACTGGGCCAGATAGATCGCGCCAATCCTGGCAATATTTTTGGAGGGAAGGATGAGGAGGGCAAGACTACAAGGGCTTTTGGAATGGAGGACCCTCTTTCTATTGATGTTCCGGATTGGGTTCCTTTTGCAGGGGGCGAGACCTTCGGGATAGGGGCGGCAAGGGAAAATCGAATGGACTTGCCGGGGCTTGAACGCTTGATGCAGTATGCTTTTGGAGCGAGAACTTATGCTTTCAAGCCGGATAGCGAAGAGCTTAAACAACTGAAAGCCTGGAAATGGGGGTTAAAGACAGCTAGAAGCACCTTGAGCCTTGCTAACAAAAGAGATATGCCGGATGAGGTAGCGCAGCTAATGAAAGAAATTGATAGGCTTATTAAAGAGATGGACGATAAAACCAGACCGGGGCCGGGTGGCCTCTTGAAACGATCAGGACAATAACGACTAATGGCTATATATCCACCACCGAAGCCGCGCTTCAAGCCATCACTCGCGCCACCAATGCCAAGGCCCCTTGAGTTTGCCGGGGCTGCACAGCAGAGGGTGGACGCCAGACAACAACCTCCTATGGCTCCTCTGTCAATGGCTCCTCCGGCGATGCCTATGGGGTTCGCCGAGGCAGCACAATTGCAAGAAACAGCTTCACTTGAGTCTGATTTTGAACGAGGCCCAACATTTACTGGAGCCGGTGAAATGCCCGAAGAAGCCAGTAGCATAGTAAACGATATGGGGTTTAGCCCGGAAGACTGGACTACATACAAGGACGCGCTCTCGGTGATTGAATCAGCGGGAAAATATAATGTCGCGGGCGGCTCTGGCGATCATTATGACGGCAGATACCAGTTTGGAAGGGACGCAAAAACAGACGCCGCCAGACAACTCGGCGTAGCAGACCCGGGCCATGATGCCTCGGCCAGGGAGGCGTTTCGAAATGACCCGACTATGCAGGAAAATTTCTTGGCGGGATTCGCCAAAGCAAACCATAGATACTTGATGAGAAACCCAGCCTACAGGAATGCCAGCCCGCAAAGAAAACTGGAAATACTGGGATATGCACACAACCAAGGAATGCGCGGCGCTAATGAATGGCTGAATACGGGCAAGGTTGGGGCGGATGGATTTGGGACAAAAGGGACAAAATATACGGAGAGCATTGCTGCGGCATTTAGAAATAGGCTCGACGCGCCCTCTACTGACGCGCCGAGCTGATACCCCCTAGAATTTTATATCGTCGGAAAAATCAGTCTTAGGCCCCGGGCCAGCACCGTCTCGTGGCTTCGGCTCAAACAACGAAAACCAGCCACTCCAGTCTGGGCCGACTGGGATCCCTTCGAGCTTGAGCGATAGATAGCCCTTCTCGTTCTCAAATACAACGCCGGACTTCATCCAGCGAGACTTCTCCTCACCGCCAGCATTGGTGTATGTGCCGGTGCGGGCCAAAACATCAAATTTCACTTTACTCATAATCATCCTCTCTTCAGTTGGTCGTACTCTTTGTCCAGTTTTGCTAAAAAATCATCAAGCGCATCCTTCAGCGCACTGATGTACTCATCGTCACGTTCCACTCTCACAATCATCGGCGGAAGTCCGGGATAATAGGACATAAAATCCCACCACTTTCGCCCAGGACCACATACATACATCGCGCCCTGAACCTGTGGGTAGTAGTCGTGCGGGCACTCACCCCGTAGGAGGTAGGCGACGTGGGTATGGGCCATTGGGCATTTAATTTCCAACCCTCCATCCTCGCCAATGAGACCGTCCGGCGAACAGCCAATCCTGCCATCATCGCGCAAGCAAAAACCAACCTGCTCGACCGTTGCGCCGGTCACAAACTCGTACGTCTCCCGCGCTTCCGGCTCCAACTCAGTCCCGCGCTTCATGGCATCGTTCTGATACACCTCGGCTCGGACGCCAAGGAGTTCGGCCAGCAGTGTGTGACGATAGCCTGGGGCCTGGGTAGAGAGCTTCATGTTAGCGGGTAGTATCTTCTTGAAGTTCGACGCGCTGGGCACCCCCATCCGCGCCGCCAACCACTCCTCGCTACCCTGCTCGCAGTCAAGCGTTATCACGCTTGGCCTCCAGCGCCTTGGTCGCTGCCGCATATTTGCTGGTCAGCATCTCGTCGAGAGATTCGACGCGACAAAACCGGAGGAACCCGGCCATGTCAGCGCCCACGTCTTCCGCCAGCGCTGCCAGGGTTGCGACCTGCTCAGGGGTGATACGCCCAACCGTCTCCGCGCTGTTACCGTCATCATCGTCCATTCCCCCAATCCCAAAGATCCCGGACAGGCACACCCGCTTTAGGTACGTAACAGATGAGGAGAATTTTTGCATGTCTGTCATGGGCGGTAGCTCCGAACAAAACTCCAGCTTTTCGCCACTAGCGTGCGTAATCATCGTGAGCAAGCCATCAGACACGGGCACCTGAATTACGTGCAGTCCGTGGTTGGAGAGGACCGGATAGAGGCAGTCCAGAATCCCGTAGATGGTCACATATCGCGACCGATAATGTGGATTGGTGCCATCCAGACGGGGCTGCACCAGTTCGCTGCGGGCCATCGCAATCGCTTCGAAGAGCAACCTGGGAAATCGCTGGTAGGTGTAGTCCTCGTCCGCCCAGTCGATCTCAGGGGTGGGGTCGGAGCCATTTGATTTCGACTGCGTGTAAACGCTCTCGTTTTCGTCGTGTGCTTCGGTCATCGTGGTTCCTTGTGGTGGT